>Ga0172374_1000180_pt1 | contig 53331 bp, 57 predicted proteins | sample LakKiv3m_FD_114536 | JGI IMG/M metagenome (GOLD analysis project Ga0172374, IMG submission 114536) | Freshwater microbial communities from Kabuno Bay, South-Kivu, Congo - kab_092012_10.3m | ecosystem: Environmental > Aquatic > Freshwater > Lake | place: Democratic Republic of the Congo... | reverse complement strand
GCGGTTTTTGTTATTGAAATCTTTAAAGTTTCATGGTAAACTTTAGGCGGCGAAACAAGGGGTTTCGCTAATCAAGGGGGGAGGTGATGGCTATGAGTTTACCATCACAGACGCGCACCAACCATCGAGCCCCTCCTGGAACATCTCTTACGCCTCAAGAAATTCGAAAAGAAAGAGAAGCGGGCCTGAAGGCCAAGATAGCTGGTCTCGAAGCACAAATCGCAGTCTTGACGCAGAAAATCGGATCAATCGATGACTTGATCATCGAAAAGGAAAAGGAGGTCAAATTCCTTCGAGACGAACGAGCGCGCTTGCTCAAGGAAACGATGAAAGAAATTCCCAGCTATCTCTACACTAGACCAGGCCTCTGCGCTCAAGAGATTAGTGGCCTACAAGTGGCTAAGGCGAACCGAGAGAAGGAAAGGAAGGAAAAGCGATGGCAACTGGAGCGCGTCCAGGAGCAGCTGGAGAGCTTGATTTAAGCTCTTCTGCCCATCACTGGGCCGCCGACCCTCAAGGCGGCCCATCTAAATTTATGATGAAATTTGAAATCAACAAACAATCAAAAATAAGTAAAACACGCCTTGGTCAAATTAAAACCAACCACAGCATTTTTTTGACGCCTGTTTTTATGCCCTGTGCTACAAGCGGGGCAGTCAAAGGAATTTCCGTTGATGAACTCGAAAATCTAGGATATAAAATCATTCTCAACAATACTTACCATATGTATTTGCGGCCGGGGGAGGATATCGTTAAGAAGATGGGTGGCGCTCAGAAGTTTATGAAATGGCCTGGCTCGATCTTAACCGATTCTGGCGGATACCAAGTTTTTTCGCTCGGTGAATATCAAAATCACCAGACCAAAGAAAAAGAGCCGCTCACTAAAATTGTTAAGCGGGGAGTATGGTTTCGCTCACATTTAGATGGCTCAAAACACTTATTTACTCCAAAAAAAGTCATCGATATTCAACTAGCCTTGGGCACAGACATTATTATGCCCCTAGATTATTGTCCTTCAGCTGACGCCTCTTACGAAGAAATTGAGCGTGCGGTCGATACCACTAATCTATGGTTTAAAGAGGCATGGGGGCATTTTCAGGCGAAAACGAAAAATATGAAAAATCGCCCGGCTCTTTTCGCTATTGTCCAAGGCGGCGCTGAGCCGGCCTTAAGGAAAAAATCATTTGAGTTCTTGAGTCAATTTCCGGTTAATGGCTTTGCGATTGGTGGAGTCGCAAATGGCGGTGAGAGTAAACTCAAGCAGAAGAAAGCAATTGAATCAATTGTTTCGTTACTGCCTCAAGATAAGCCACGTTATTTAATGGGGGTAGGGGAGCCGGAAGACATTATCTATGCCTCAGCACAGGGGATCGATATGTTTGATTGCGTCTTACCAACTCGTCTCGGTCGCCATGGCGTAGTCTGGACGACCTCTAATTGGAAGAAATTTAAAAAAATTGACCTTAGAAAAGCAAAATTCCGTGAAGATAGGGGATTAATCATGGAGAATTGCCAGTGCCCAACCTGCTCTAAAGGCTATACGCTTAGCTACATCTCTCACCTGATTAAAAGTGGTGAGATGTTAGGCATGCGTTTAACTTCTATTCATAATCTGTGGATATTGGCAGAGTTGACCAAGAAAATCCGCCTTTCAATTTGAAGAAATTTGATCTACAATAATATTATGAAAGATAATCTTAGGGTGCCGAAAGCGCCTGGTTATAATAATAAAGAGTTTCTTGCGCCGCAATCAGTGGGCCCAGAGACGCCTCGAGTGGAAACAAGTGTTTTAGCGCCCGAAACTAGCGCACCAGAAGATATTGTTCAGGAAGAACAGACTAAAGTAGAGCAAACCTTCTCAGCGCCAAGTGCACCAGTTCAGCCACTTTCTTCAGTCGATATTGGGCCTGATGATAGGCCGATTCCCTATACTAATTTTGTCCAGGCCGAAGCCATGATCGGCCGAGATCAAGAGAGTATGGATGAATTGGCTGGTCTTGGCGATATTTATAATTTTGATACACCAACCGAGAGCAAATAATTCTCGATCAGAGGGGAAATGGATTTTAATTTTTTAATTTTTTGGATCATTCTTGCTCTAGTATTTGGCACTATTTTTTTGATCTATAAAATTTGGGAAAAAAATAAGCGTGATATTGAGGTTAAACGAGTCTTAAACACCCGTTTCTTTTTAGTTACTTTGCCGAGGGAGGTTCATCAAGCCAGTGAAAGAGAGCCAGCTAAAGATTTTCGTCAACTGGTAGGTGTAGCCGAGCAGATGTTTACGGCTTTTGCCAGTTTATACTCGCACGAACTAAAAAATAAGATTCTTCAAGAGCAAGAGCAGGTCTCTTTTGAGATTATCTCACGTGGCAACCTCGTTTCTTTTTATATAGTTTGTCCTAAAATGCTCGAAGAAATGGTGGCACGTCAAGTTCAGGCCTATTACCCAACAGCCCACCTCGACCCCGTGCCCAATCCGAATATTTTCCGATTAAGCAAACCTGGTAGTTTCTCATGCGCTACTTTTAAGTTGAATAAAAAATATGTTTTGCCTCTAAAAACCTATCTTAATCTGGAAAGCGATCCGCTCTCCGGTGTTACTAACGCCATGAGCAAACTAGGCGAGGATGAAAATGCCGCTTTCCAAATAATCCTGCAGCCCGCCAATGAACTTTGGCGTAGTCCGGCGTATGCGGCTACGAAAAAAATTCAAGAAGGCAAAACCTCGATTTCCAATGATAATTGGTTAATGAAACTTTTATATGGTTCTTTTGATTTGATTTCTGATGTTTTGCACGGCGCTTCAGCCCCCAAGGATATCCCCGCCGAAATTGCCAAGGATGACGCCTATAAGCCCTTGAGCCCCATCCAGGAATCACTCTTAAAGGCGATTAATGAAAAAATCTCTAAAAACGGCTTTAAGGTAGCGATGAGATTGGTTACAACTGGCTCAGACAAGCTTGTCAATCAGGCTAGCCTTAAAAGTATTGCCTCTGCTTTTGCTCAATTCGGAACACCAGAGTTAAATAGTTTTAAGCTAAAATCTGGAGACCATCAGGTAGCCAAGGACTTCATTTTGCGACGCATGCCCAGGAAAGCGATGATCTTAAATACTGAGGAGCTGGCAACACTCTGGCATTTGCCGAGCCAATATGTGGAAACACCCAATATCCGTTGGTTATTAGCCAAAGAGATGGCGCCACCACAAAATTTGCCTACCGAGGGAATAATTCTAGGAAAAAGCGTTTATCGTGGGGAAGAAATGATGGTACGCATTAAAACAGACGATCGCCGCCGGCACATGTTTATGATCGGTAAAACTGGCGTGGGTAAAACTACTACTTTTACTAACATGATCGAGCAAGATATTTTAGCCGGGCATGGTTGTTGCTATTTAGACCCGAACGGTGATGCGATTGAGGATATTTTAGGAAAAATTCCACAAAACCGCGTCCAAGACGTTATTCTATTTGATCCAGCCGACACTCAATTCCCGTTGGGTTTAAACATGCTTGAATGGAAGAATCCGGAAGATCGTGATTTCTTAATCCAGGAAAGTATTGAGATGTTTTATAAACTTTTCGATCCCAACCGGACCGGTATGGTGGGGGCGCAATGGGAACACTGGTTCAGAAACGCTGCCCTGACGGTTATGAGTCAGCCTGGTGGTGGCACGATCATTGATATACCGCGAATTTTTACAGATGATGCTTATCGCGCAAAATTAGTCTCCTATGTTACAGATCCAGTCGTTAAAAAATTTTGGGACGAGCAGTTAGCGAAAACAGCCGATTTCCATAAATCAGAGATGTACAACTATTTCATCTCTAAATTCGGTCGGTTTATGACAAACGACTTAATGCGCAATATTATAGGTCAAAAAAAATCATCATTTAACATCCGAGAGGCCATGGACACTGGCAAAATCATTCTGATCAATCTAAGCAAGGGTAAAATCGGTGAAATGAACTCGTCTCTTTTGGGCATGATCTTGGTTACTAAGATCCAAGTAGCGGCCTTCTCTCGGGCAGATATTCCGCAAGAAGAACGCCGCGACTTTTATCTTTATGTTGATGAGTTTCAAAACTTTACGACTGATACTTTTCAAACTATCTTGTCAGAAGCGCGTAAATATCGGTTGAATCTTAATATTACCAACCAGTATATTGCCCAGCTAACCGATGCTATTCGTGATGCGGTCATTGGTAACGCCGGTACAATAATTAGCTACCGAATCGGAGCCGCTGACGCTGAATTTTTGATCAAAGAGTTTCCTGATGTCAGCGTTCAAGACATGACTAACTTGGACGCCTTTAATACTTATGTTAAACTATTAATCGATGGCACACCTTCTAAACCATTTAGTATGAAAGGCATAATGAGCCAGGTAATTTCGAATCCACAGGCTAGGGACCAAATTAAAACTATTTGCCGTCAAAAATATGGCCGGCCAGTTGAGCAGGTCAACCAAGAGTTTGCAGAAACCCTAAAAATTGGGCAAAGCACCTTACCTCCTGCCGGCGCCAACGAACCTTTTAGAAATCTGTAAAATTCATTAAAGGAGTCCAATGGATCATGATGACAAAAAATTAGGGCAATTAAGAAAGCTCTTGGATGACATCGAAGAAAAAGTGAGATCAGCTAAACGAATTTTATTTGAACAAGTTTATCAAGAAGAAGCCGAAAATCTAGATATTATACAGCAAGGTGCGGTGACTATAGTTGAAGGAGTTTTTAATGGTGAAGAAATGATTGACAAAGACGGCCGCAAATATGCGGTGCCTGCTAACTATGCCTCTAAAAGCAAATTAGTTGCTGGAGACAAGCTAAAGTTGACGGTGGCGCCAGACGGTAGCTTTGTATTTAAACAAATTGGCCCAGTAGAGCGCAAACACCTAATTGGGAAATTGCAAAAAATTGGTGAACGTTGGCAAGTGATTTGCGACGGCAAAAAGTATCAGGTCCTGCAAGCCTCGGTCACGTATTTTAAGGCTAAATCCGGCGACAAGATTACAACCATAATACCCAAAGTCGGTGAGGCCGACTGGGCGGCAATAGAAAATCTACTAGAGAAGAACAAATGAAGGATTTTCGCGGAAATTCAGTATTCCGAATTATCGAGAATTTGCTCGAAAAAAACAAGTAAATTTTTTAAAAATAATGAGCACACAAGCCGTTACATTATTATTAAAGGGAATTCTTCTGATCATCTTAGTTGGTGGTCCGATTTTGATAATCATGCAAATATATCGCAACCGTTTACTAAACCAGAAAATCGAGTGGCTCTCCAAGATGCGTTTTTTGGTTTTAAGAATTCTGGTGCCTAAAAACAATGAAAAAACCCCGCTGGCCGCTGAACAAATGTTTGCGGCCTTACACGGTATTTACCAGGCCGATAAGCAGTTTCAAGAGTATGTCAGTTTCGAGATCGCTGCTCGTGACAAATACATTTATTTTTATGTTTGCACGCCAACGCATCTAAAAGATTTTGTCCAAGGACAAATTTATGCGCAATACCCGACTGCCGAAATCGCTGAGGTCGATGACTATACGCAGGAAGAGATTGCGGCTATTAGAAACGGACATATGAAAATTTGCGGAACAGAGCTGACACTCACCAATGAGGATGTTTATCCGATTAAATCTTTTTTAAACTTTGAGGTTGATCCACTTGCGGCCATCACCAGCGTGATAGCAAAAATCGAAAGAGACGAACAAATTTGGATTCAATTATTAGTCAAGCCCGTATCTGACGATTGGCAGGAGAAAGGCACGAAATATATCAAAGCAACCAAAGAGGGGACTCTCAAGCAAAAAGGAGTCTGGGAACAGGTCTTTGGCACTTTTTTAAGGGGTTTAGGGGCGATTATCACCACAATTGTTAGCGGGCAAACCCCGGAGTCATCAAAGGCTAAAGAACCAGCAGAAGTTAAACTTTCGGGCACGGCCGAAGCTGGATTAACTGGGATCGAGGCTAAGGTGACAAAACTGGGTTTCAATACTAAAATTCGACTTCTAGCTATTTCACCGAATGAAAACTCTAGCCGCGCCAGAATTTCTGAATTGGTCGGGGCTTTTAAGCAGTTTAATCTTTTGCATATGAACGGCTTTAAGAGTGGGGACCTCGACACTACCACGTCTATCTGGGAGAGTTACAGCCAAAGATTATTTATTGACGACAGCTTTATTTTGAATATCGAAGAAATCGCCAGTATCTACCATTTGCCGAGCATAAGTGTAGCAACTCCTAATATTGTCTGGGCTGGTTCTAAAAAGGGCGAGCCGCCGGCTAATTTACCGATTGAGGAAAATGTTGAGGCCGAAGAACTAACCTTGTTTGCGCGAACAGATTTCCGGCACTTACAACACAAATTTGGCATTAAGATTCCTGACAGGCGCTACCATATGTATGTAATTGGTAAAACTGGTACTGGTAAATCAACCATGCTAGAGAATATGGTGGTAGATGATATCCGCGAGGGCCGCGGGGTGGCTGTAGTTGATCCTCACGGCGATCTTGTGAAACATGTTTTAGAATATATTCCAGAAGATAGGATTAAAGACGTGGTCTATTTTTTACCGGCCGACCGGATGTATCCCGTGGCTTTTAATCCGCTGGAAAATGTTGATCCGGACATGAAGAGTATTATAGCCTCTGGTGTTGTCGGAATCTTTAAAAAAATTTTTGGTGAAGTTTCGTGGGGGCCGAGACTGGAATATATTTTACGTAACACCGTTTTGGCTTTATTGGAAGTGCCTGGCTCTACTATGATGGGTATTACCCGGATATTGGTTGACAGGCCGTTTCGTGAAAAAATACTAAGTCAGGTAAAAGACCCGGTGATTAAAGACTTTTTTGTCAATGAGTTTGAGCAATACGATCCCAAACTCCGGACCGAAGCTGTCGCCCCGATTCAAAACAAGGTTGGTCAGTTCTTATCCAGCCCAACAATCCGTAATATTGTGGCCCAGCCCAAGTCCACTATTGATATTGACGAAATCATGAATACCGGCAAAATTCTTTTAGTCAATCTTTCTGTCGGCGAAATTGGCGAAGACGCCTCAAGCCTATTAGGATCTTTAATGATTACCAAAATCCAGCTCTCGGCCATGCACCGCGCGTCAATCGCTGAAGAAGAGCGCCGTGATTTTTATCTTTATGTTGATGAGTTTCAAAATTTTGCTACAGAATCTTTTGCAACCATTTTGTCCGAGGCGCGCAAATACCACCTTAATTTGATCATGGCACACCAGTATATTGCGCAAATGCTTGAGCCAGTCAGAGATGCGGTTGTTGGTAACGTTGGCACGATTGTCTCGTTCAGAGTTGGCGCGCCAGACGCTGATTTCTTACAAAAAGAATTTGAGCCGGTCTTTGAAGCTAACGACCTGGTCAATCTAGATAATTATCATATCTATGTAAAAATGTCGATCGATGGCGTTACTTGTCCGGCTTTTTCAGCCACAACCTTGCCACGAAGTGCCACTAAATTTAGTTATACCCAAAAAATTATTGACTCCTCGCGTCAGCAGTATAGCCGTCAACGGGAACATGTCGAGGAGCAAATTGAGAAACTGGTCGACATGCCAAAAGTCGAAGAAATTTTAACTAAATCTGAAAAAAAATTAATTCCGAAAATTCCGCCCAAAATCGGAAACACTTATTACCGTGAAATACAAAACCCCGGCGATGTTCGCTGGTACCTTGGCGGGGGAACGGTTGACCAACCATTGGACGAAGAGACTGTTCAGGAAAAGGTTCAAAAGATAGAAGAAAAGGCGAGTGTGCGTGAAGAAAAACTCGAGCAGTGGCAAAAAGACCGGCTTGAGGCGCTCGAGCCAAGCGCTCCATCAACCACCACGACTGAAGCGCCGCAAGCGGCAGAACCAACCAAGGCAGGGGAGCCAGATAAAAAAATTGAATACATCCCACCACAGGCAACGCCATCAGTTTCAACGGAGATCGAGGCAGATAAAGCCAAAATTGTTAAAACCCTGAACGAGGGCGAAGTGGTGGAAATACATCAACACAAAATGAGCTAAGATTGGTTTAATAGGTGATTAGGGTGAAATTAACAGGTTCGCAAACCTGTTAATTTTAAAATTAAACGGGGGAGGGGTGGAGAAGAGGTAATTTAAACAAAATCGCGTTAATGGCTGGGAAGATGGCCCTGGCCTGGGCGGGGCGAGCTAACGAAAAAGGGAATTTGAGCAAATTTCAATTGGCTTTCTACTAACAGTTTTGTTTGTTTTTAAAAGTATGTTTATATCTTATCAGTCATAATTAGTCGCAAAACAGATATTGTGAGACGCATTATAAAATGCGTTCGCACAATATAACCATATTATTGCGACGTTTTATGGTTAAACCATCGCAAAATATGGTTGATTAGACTTATTAGACTTAGCGGTAACATAAAATTTGAGATATCTCTTCCCTATTTTTTGGTCTACGTGTCATATAAATTCACATACTATAATAAAAAATACGTCTTTTTAGACGTGTTTACTAAAAATACGGCCGTACGTTGTTAGTGCAATTCAACCTGTTAAATTAGGCTCTACAAGCCCCTAAGACGCATTCTTTTTTGACAGACGACTCATTCTCCATGTGTGCCACGTAACTAATAATGGCGATGCGTAAAAAATCGATGAATATGTGCCGATCGTGATGCCAACGAGCAAAAGTAGTATAAAATGCTTTAATGTGGAGCCGCCCAAAAAGTATAGAGCGGCTAGAACGATTAAGACTGTGAGAGAGGTGTTCAGTGAACGGTTAATTGTTTGAATAATACTATTATTAGTGTTCTCCTCGAAGCTAGTTGAGGGGTGCTTGCGCAGGTTCTCCCTGATACGGTCGAAAACCACAATCGTATCATGAACCGAGAAACCCATGATAGTTAATAAGCCAGTTATAAACAAGGAATCTATCTCGTAACCAAAGTAATGTCCTAAGATCGCCCAGAGTCCTACTACAAAGGCTAAATCATGAATCAGGGCTAAAACCGCACAAATGCCAAAAGCCCAGGAATTGGCGGGACGGGGGACTTGCCGAAAAGCGTAAGCAATGTAAAAAATTATCGCTAAGCTTGCTAAAATAACCGCAATTACCGCCTTTTTCGCTAGGTCGTTCGAAACTGTCGGCCCCACGGTCTCGAAACTTAATTCCTGGCTCTCCCCCACTTTTGCCAAAGCCTCGGTTATTTTTATGTGCGTTTCCTGACTAATAGGTGTTGTTTTCAAAAAAAATGTTTCCTGCGAGGTAGTCTGGACCACCAGACTTCCTAAATTGAGGTCTTGTAAACCTGTTTTAATCTGTTCTACTGAAGTGGGCGCCTTAAATTTCACTTCCATTTGGGTGCCGCCGCTGAAATCGATACCTGGACGCAAGCCCCAAACGAATAATGCAACAATGCCGGGGACAATTAAAATTGCAGAAATGATATACCATAATTTTCGATAACCAATGATGTTCATATTATTTTCTCTTCTATTTAATGGTTAATGCTTTTTCAAAACGTGTGCCCACAAAAATGCGTAAAAATGTACGGCTGACCGTAATGGCAGTAAACAAAGAAATCAATATACCAATGACTAAAGTCACAGCAAAACCTCGGACAAGGCCGGTTGTGCCATAATACAAAATCACGCAAGTAATGAGCGACGAGAAATTAGAGTCGCGAATCGAGCTCCATGCTCGCTTAAAACCTTCTTCAAGCGCTAGCCCCATGGTTTTTCCGGTCGCCAGCTCTTCCTTTGTGCGTTCAAAAATAAGGATGTTCGCGTCTACGGCCATGCCAACCGATAAAATAAAGCCTGCAATCCCGGCCAATGTCAAAGTCACAGGAATTAATTTGAATAAAGCCAAAACTATCAAAGTATAAATTATTAACGCTAGGGTTGCTAGAAAACCTGGTAGCCGATAATAAATAATCATAAATAATCCGACTAAAAGTAACCCAATTAAGCCAGCTACTAAGCTTTTTTGGACTGATTCGCTACCCAGGGTCGCGCCAATGTTTCGTTGCTCCACCAGCGTGATCGGCACTGGTAGCGCCCCCGCGTTTAGCTCAATCGCCAACTTTTTAGCTTCTTGAATATCGAATTTACCCGTAATAACTGCCTCGCCGTTTTCAATCACGGTTTGAACAGTCGGCGCGGAAATGATTTCGCCGTCAAGCTCAATAGCCAATGGTTTTTGCAGGTTTTTTTGCGTTAAATCCGCAAACTTTTTAGTGCCATCAGCGTCAAACTGGATACTGACCTGTGGCTCACCCGTGTTTTGATCAAATTGAACCTCGGCTCGGCGTAGATTGGCGCCCGTTAAATCAGTATCTACAAACTCGCCACCCAAAGTCGTTCCGGCGGTCAGAGTTGTGCCAGCTTCAATCGTTGTGGGCTGTTGCTCCTTAAATTTTAATTGCGCGGTTTTTCCAATCAAATTAATCGCTTCATTGACGTCAGATATGCCAGGCAGTTCCACGACCACTGTTTGCTTATCACCTAGCTTTGCAGTTTGGATTACTGGTTCGGAAACACCCAAGGCATTGATGCGTCTATCTATCACATTAACCACGCTTTGGGCCGCTTGGTTGATGTTATCCCCCTCATATTTTGAGGTGTCGAGCTCATAAACTAAATGCGTACCGCCTTGTAAATCCAGACCCTCATGAACCTTAATTTCTTTATAAAATTTACCAATACTTAAATTTGGTCCAGTTGGCCAGTCAATTAAACCAGCTAGAACAGTAATGACTAAAATTAAACCTAAGGAAATCCACAAATTGCGTCGCAAAATACTCTCCTTGAAATGAGTTTCTTGTACTAATACCATTATAAAATAAAATGATAAGAGGTCAAGAGATAAAAAACAGGCCGGTGCGTTTCCGCACCGGCCAATCATGTAGCAGGAATCGAGCTCTGCGGCTTGCTACATAGCCGTTACATGCCGGTCCAGTCGATCTGGATGCCCGGTGCGATCTCCCAGCCGTTGACAATGGCTTCGGCCGTGAAATTCTGCACCTTCAGGGCCTTGTCCGTCAGGAACATGGGCACCGGTGCGGACTCGCGCCAGACGCGCCGTCCGGTGGGTGCGCCGGTTTCGGCATCGAACTCCGGCACCTTTTCTCCGTCAGCCGGGAAATCATTGTCGCCCAGCTCGGCATAGTAGATCAGGATGATCTCTATGCCGCCGGTCTCGGGCTCGAAGGCCACGAGGCCATAGAACACCTCACTGCCGATCCGGATCTTGATGAGGCCTGGTATGCCATCGATGACCTTGACCGGGATCAGGAATTCGCTGTCGAACCTGACATTGTGCTCATTGGCGTATTCTGTGACCCAGTCGGTTTGGATAGGCTGACCATCGAAGACCCATCGGCCAACCTTCACGCCTGTGATCCTTTTGCCCTCGAGCAGGTGCTGGCAGAGAATGGCTTCCTCGCCCAGCTCGATGAGGGAATTGGCGCGCAGGTCGCGAATGCGTTGCAGCCCTGCAAACGGTGTCAGGTGATTCGGCCGTGTCGGATGGGTCGGGTCGAACCGGCCGTAGACTGGCACGACGCGTTTGCGCCATTTGATGAACAGCGCGGCCGAGATACCGATCCGGAAGCGGCCGCCATTGGGATTGAGAGGCACACCTTCGGCCGCGTCTTGTGGGCTCACTTCCCAGAGTTTGGCCTGAATCGCCATGGCTGGATCCCAGGGCGCGTTATCACCCGGTTTGTTGATGTTCAGCCTGGCAATCCCCTGGTCCACTTCTTCCCATTTTCCAATTGCTGGCAAAATGAGCTTACGCACGTGGCCGAGAGCCACCTCGCCTTCGGGCGATATAAACGTGGTTGCCATGATTGGATCCTCCTCCTTCTTCGCTGCTTTAGTTGCGTCCACAGCAAAATATAAGGTCCAGTTGCAACCCATCAATATAGCACTTATTTTAGCAAATGTCAATGTTTTTATTGACTAAGTTCTCTTAAGGCGTCTTTGGCGATCCAATTCGCCGTTTTGTTATCGATTTTTAAAATCTCATTGGTGGTTTCCAGCGCAAATTTTTTCAATTTCGGGCTACGTTTGCCGATTTGGCGCAAAGCCCAGTTAACGGATTTTTTAACAAAGTTTCTTCCATCGGTCGCTTCTTTTTTAATGATGTCGAAAAACTCGATAAATTTATTATCATCCGCCTCTTTGTCGTGCCAGGCCAAGACTGCCATTAAACTGAAACCAGCCCGTTTTTGAAACTCTTGTTTTCGGCGGGCCCACTTGATAGCCTTTTTATAGGCTTCAGGAATTTTGCTAAACAAGTTCATGTTAACCTGATCAACTAAATCCCAGGAATCAAAATCTTTAACCCAATGTTCCATTTGAGCTTCGCCGACCTTCCCGGGCGGATCGATCATGCTCGCTAAAATTCGCGCTTCATGGATTTTGGTCTCCCATAATTCATGAGCAATGGCGTGGCGCTCATCTTCACCTAAATTAACCACTTTTTTAGCGATGGCGCGGAGAGCCGGGATACTCACGCCCAACATATCGCTTCCCTGAATCCCGAATCGTTGCATGCCAGAAACATTTTCGGGGTTAGCTTGCGCTTTTAACTCTTTTACAATATCTGCCGCGGAAATTTGGGCCATATTACTCCTTTACGAGGCTGAATTTAATAATTTTTACAATCGTATTCTCATCGACAGGACGGTTATAATATTTTGAATAAGTTTTATACATTTCTTCATCGGAAGCAAATTTCTTGTGGCCGTCCTTGTCTTCTGGCAATAGCTTTCCCATGGGTTTTTCCCAGACTTTAATAATCTTTGCTTTGGCAAACGGCACACGCGTAACCATATCGACGCAAATAAACACATCATCTTTTTGCAAATTCTTATCGTCCCACAACCGCCAAGTAATGGTCTTCTGGCCATTTAAAACTATTACGTGTAGATCTTTAATAAATCCAACTTTTTTAACTTCGGCCATTTAGTCTTTTACCTTGTTTAATAATTGTTCTAAGAGTTTTGGCGGCATTGCCATAACGCTTTTAATATCGCCGTCAATTTTTTTAACATGTTTCAGTAAATCAGGATCTTCAATCATAAATCCGCCCCCACAGCTTAAAATATATTTTTTATCAATGATCGCTTGGATATCGGATTCTGGAATTTCATCAAAATAAACAGCGACGACATCAACTCCTTCAACTCGCTTACCATTAGTTTTGTTGTGGACGACAAGAGAAGTAAATGTTTGAAGGTCGGAATTGCTATAGTCTCGTAGGAAGTTTTTTGCCTCGCTGTAGTCAACTGGTTTCTCGCGAATTTCATTTTTATAGGCTGTTACTTGATCTGACGTAATAAGGATATCATTCGGGCCAAGTTTGTCGGTTAAAGCATCATTTTTAGCTCTCGCTAATTTTAAGACTAGCTCGCGGGGGTTCCTGTCACGAATATTTTTTTCATCCACATTTGAGCTCATGGTTTTGAACTTATAGCCGAGTTCTTCCAAAACTCCTTTCCTATATTTTGATTGGGATCCAAGTACTAACATTTTAGTCCTTTAGTGAAATTATCATAAAGCCATATTTATCGATTTCTTCTTGTGTATGGAAAGGTTTTAGTTCTTTTAGTTTTAAAACCCGGCCAATCGTCTTTTTAATTTCCCGACCGGTATAATTTTTAGTTTCTGGGTCCCATTCCTTTAAAACCAAAGTATCCCCTTCTTTCGCCTCCCAATCAGCCAGACGATACTCAAAAGTTTTATTACCACTGGCGACTTGATCAAAGTAATCTGGCCAAATTTTCTTTTCAATTATTGCCATTATTCTCCTTAATTATTTCTTTAATATCTTCCACCGCTTGTTCCGGATGGCCGTCGGGATTTACAACCACGTAATCATAATCCTTGATATACTCCGCTTCTTTACGGGCGCTCTCAATTCTTTTTAAAATTTCCTGCTCACTAAAGTCTCTAGAATGGTCGTTGGAAATCCGGTTTCTAATGAGCTGCTCCAAATTCCCATCTTGATATTTAACAAAAATAGTTACGACATTGGGTATTTTTCGTTTCAGTTGCTCAACACCTTGAACATCAATTTCCATAATTCCGTCTTTGCCTGAATCCAAAATCCGGTCAATCTCTTTTTTGGGCGTGCCGTAAAGTCGGCCGTGAACAATGGCGTGTTCGATGTATTCATCTTGTTCAAGCATTTTTTGCGCTTCTTCTTCGGAAATAAAATAATGATCAAACCCCTCGATCTCTCCGGGTCGCGGTTTTCTTGGCACGCAAGTAACAACCTTTTGGAGATTTAGTAGCTTAGCTAAAAGCTGTTTTAAAATATAGTTTTTGCCAATGCCAGTTTGCCCCGAAAGAATAAAAATTTTGTTATGCATGACTATAAATTATCACGAAAACCTCTAAAATACAAAACACCCCCGCGCCTAAGCGCGGGGGTGCTGCCGGTGAAAACCGGGTCATTGCCGACTGGTTACGGCAGCGCAACAGCCTTCGCGGCATTTGTTTTGCGCTGGTGAGGCATTCCACCCGGGGCGTCACGAATTACCTTCCACAGGCGTTCGTTGGTGATCTCCCAGGTGTAGAAGTTGACTCCGAAGTAGCCCTTGAATCCCTGGGCCGCCTGGCTCAACTCCTTGGGTGAGGTTTTGGGCATGTCGGACGAGCCGTCAGACGACTCGAGCGTCGGGATGATCGGCTTGGCCACATGATCCCACTTGGCCTGTTCGCCGAGCCAGATCTCCATCGTCCTCACGGCCGCGTTTTTGCCAGACCAGCCCTGGAACCAACTGAAGTAGACTTGCGGCATAGCGACATCGCAATACCGGTCGTAGACTTCAAAGGGAATTCCAGCCTGGTTCTGGACGCGACAAAAGGTGGAGTAGCCCAGGATTGCCGTCGGGCAATTGGCGTCCACATACTCGCGGACAATCCGGCACTGCGTTTCCGCTTCTTCCGGACGGTTCCGCATGTGCGCCTCGGCGTTCCAGATGTAGCCGTCGAACCCCATTTCCAGGGACTCGATGGCCCGGTCAGCTTCGGCTTCGGGGAACCTTCCGTAGACATAGCCCCAGGCGTATGCCTTGATGCCTGCCGCGTGGAGCGCGTTCACAAGCTTCCTGGTCTTCTCGCGCCCATTGTACTCGGCCCACTCTGAGCCGTAGTGGGTCTTCACGATGACGTAGTCGAGCTTGGCCCACTTGGCCTTCTCGACGATCTTGTCGACCTTTCCGGATTCGCACTGCTGGAGTACGTTGATCCAGATGCCCTTGCCGATCACAAACTTCGGCAAAGGGGTGGGGGTTCCGGCCGTATAATGGCGCAAAACCCAAACTCCGACAATCATCACAACGATGATCAACAGCGCTGCCAACCACGTCTTCTTCACGGCTTTCGCCCCCCTTCGGAACAGAAATTAAGCCTTCCTGGCTTTTAAAGAACCATCTTATCATACCATAAAATAGATCAAAAGTCAATCCCTTTAATACAAATTGAGATCATAAATAAAAATAAATACGGCGAAGGCCGGTCACGGAGACCGGCCTTGCTTGCGCTTCATGCGCGTGTTCTTGGTCGCGGCCGACTGCTTAGTTTTGGCCTTGACCTGTTTGGTGAACTTTTTGAGATTATGTTGTGCCTGATAGGCACGATTGCCGGGCGCATCCTTAATCGCCTGCCATTGCTTTGGACCCATGTGGTCCCAGCAGTAGTAGCTGATCCCGCTGTAACCAGAGAAGCCCTTGGAGAGCCTCAGAAGTTCGTTGGCATCAACCTCGCTGGTGATCCCGGGTTTCGCTTCGTAAGCGTGGAGAATCGGGACGATCGGTCGCGCCTGATGATGCCAATTTTTCTGGATTTTGAGCCAGATATCCATCATCCTGAAGTCCGCGTTCTTCTCGTCCCAGTCTTTGAACTCTGTCCAATACACCTGCGGCATGTTGATGTCGCAGTAGTAGTCAAAGACCTCGACGGGAATGCCGACGCCGGCGCCGATGTTGCAGCGGCATGGCGGTGAATAAGCCAGAATCCGGTGTCGAGCCGGAAACTTCTTATTCAGCTTGTCTACATGCCGCCGCACCAAGGGGCACATCTCGCGCGCTGCCTTGGCATGGTAACGCATGGCGGATTCAACATTGAAAATGTATCCGTCTGCGCCCATATCCAGAGCTTCGTTGGCGAGGTTTGCCACCTGTTGGGGGTTGTCGGGATAGATGTAGCCCCAGGCGTACACCTTGACTCCGACCTTACGACAGGCGTTGATCAGGTTCCGGACCGACTGGCGGGAATTCTTCCTGTCCCAGCCATAGTAGCCGTTTGTACGGATTGCGACGTAGTCGAGTCCCGCACGTTTCGCTTTGGCGGCAATCTTTGTAGAATCGCCACCCTCACAACGGCTCTTGATGTAGATCCAGACGCCCTTGCCCGTAACCCAGTACGGCAGCTTGGGAGCGGCCTCTGTCCGCAACGCCATGGTCGCAAACATGGCCACCAATGTGACGATCGTCACGAGTGCTTTGAGCATTTGCGTTTTACTCCTCAATGGGGGAAATTTACTCTGTCACGCAAAACAGAGCATATACTACTATACCATATTTTTGAGCATTTGTCAAGATAAGCTTTTGAGTACTTTTTCTAGATCTTCGGCGAGATCTGATTCAAAAACATGTTCGTCAAACTGTAGTTTAACCGCGTGTAAAAACTGGCGGTTTAGACCCAATTCCTTGGAAATTTGGCTTGATAATTTATTGTTATACAACTGGTCGCCAATAATTGGGTGTCCCGCGTGTTTTAAATGGACTCGAATTTGGTGCATGCGACCGGTTTGTGGCATTACATCAAGCAATGTTAAATCATCATTATGATATCGATAATAGTTCACCGCTTTGTATTCAGTTACCGCCGGCCTGACCGTGCCTTTAGTAAAAGAATAGGCCGTTTCTTGAACTTTCATCAAACCGTTTTGTTTGTCACGCACAATCGCGGCTTCAATCTTGCCATCGGGTGGCGTTTTACCCAAAACCAACGCCTGGTAGGTCTTCCTGATATCGCGATTTTTAAATAATGCCTGTAGCCGTGCCAGTGTGTCCGGGTTCTTCGCTAAAACAATCAAACCAGACGTATCTTTGTCCAAACGATGCACAATCCCCGGCCGCGTTGGATCGGGCCAGGACATCGTCCTAATATTGGGATAATGTTCGATGAGCCAATCAACCAAAGTATTGGGTTCACGCGCTTCGGCCCGCCTGCTAACGCCTGAGCGTAGCGATGGCGGGCAGGTTGGGTGCACCAAAACGCCCGCAGGTTTCACGAGAACTAAGTAATCTCCATTTGAAAATACTACTTTCATATTCCAAGTCTCAAAGATGATTTTATTCATTTTCTAAGGCATGATCGATAATAGAACCAAATGCTTCACCGGAAATATCGTTAATTCTAATGCGTGGTAAATCAAAGAGCCTCGATTCTTGAGTTACAAGACCGGATTTAGTCGTAACAGCGGCGACATAGCCGGCGTCTTTGACTAAATCCTTAATCCGATCATTATAGCGACCCGATGGGTAGCAAAAAACTTCAGAATCAAGTTTTGATTGCGTAATTTGCGCCAAAGCCTGCCCTGAATCCAAATCGGTTAGGTCGGGATGAGTGAGTGTGTGAGAACCTATTTCCATACCGGCCTTGGCCAACGCATCAATTTGAGATTGGTTCATGTATTCAGCTCGGTCCACAAAGTTTCGAATAATGAAAAAAGTACCTGTAAAATCATATTTTTTTAGAAGCGGAAAAGCTTGAGTATAGGCGTTGTCATAGCCATCGTCAAAAGTGATGACAATCGGTCGGTAGCCTTCGCCGTTGATTTTGGAAAGCATTGTCCGGTCGGAATCAGCCAAATCAGACAGGCTCAAAGTTTTAAAGTCATTTTCTTTAAGCCAGGCCAAGTGGGCCTCAAAGTTTTGCGGGCTAACCGACAATTTTTGGCCAACCTCATCTTCGCCAGAGGCATCGCGCACATAATGGTACATTAAAACGGGGATATTATAGGTTTCAACTTTGGGATAAGGTTTGTCGTCTTTTAAGTTAATCGTTAGACCGGTTTTAGTCTTGGTTTGCTTGTTTTTTTCAGTGTAGTACAGCCAGCCAGCAAAAATAGCGATCACCAAGACGAGAGCGATCGTACTGATTAAAACAAAAACCCCCTTTATTTTCTTATTCATAATTCTAGTATATGTTTTTTGTGCTTAAAAGAAAACCCCAAATTAGCACTGATCACAGATGTTTTTATAGGGGCAGTCTTGAAGCGGTTTTTTGTGAGTGCTACAGGGCGCAAAGTCCAGCGCTCGAATTTTTTTGTAGACAAAATCGACCTTTTCTTTGAACGCTTCGAATTTTTTTTGGTCAATAGGAAGACTGATTTTTTTAAATTTTCCTTTCTCCGGTGTTAAAAAGTCGAATTCAATCTCTTTTACCTTTTCTTTAAACAAGGGGTCTGATTCAGTCAGGAGTTTGTAAAAATACGCCTGGTTGAGGTAAGATTCATCCTGGTCAGATGTTAATCCTAATAAATAGTTTAAGGTTTTAGGACGGCTGGTCTTATAATCAATGATTTTTACCAATCTACCGGGCTTATCTAAAAATTCAATTTTATCAATTTTACCATTAATTTGGACATCACCAAAATGGACATTTCTATAACCAAAGTTATATTCCATAGCCAGAGGAATGACTTTTCGCCAAGCGTTTTCGTAATAATCAAAATACTGACCGAGATTGACCTTGGCTTGTTTTAGGCCACGCTCATAATCTTCTAAAGAGAGAATCTCCCGATTCAAGCCAGTCTTAAATTCCTGGAGCAAAAACTTTTTTGAGGGCAGTTTTAATTCCCTTTGCTGTTTTTTAAAAAACTTTTCTAGGGCGAAATGTGCGGCCGAACCGTAGGCCAAGCTGTAATTTTTGACTTTGGGTACTCTCAAAAGATGGTCAAAAAAGAATTGTTTAGGGCAAAGCAAATAAGCATTAAAAGCGGTCGAATTCAGTACAAATTTTTCCGTCAATGTTTCAAGAAAGTTCTTCATTTCCTTGGCTGGCCGCCAAACGGCTGGCATTAGACTGGATTTTAAACGTCGTACGAATTGTTTCTCGTATCTATCAATATTTATTTTTGTTAAAAGATTGCCAGGAATTTCTGCTAAAAATTTTGAGGGCAGATCGGGCAAAGAATTCTCTCGATAATGCAGAGCGCTTGTTAAATAAACTTCACGTTTGGCACGCGTCAAGGCTACATAGAACAACCGACGCTCTTCTTCCTCTGCCTCTGGTAAGGTGGTCTGATTTTTCAAAAGGCCGTCCGGAAGTTTAAACAATTGTTTTTTGCGAGGACTCCCCCACCGATTATCGGTGAGGTGCATAATAAAAACGTATTCAAATTCCAAGCCCTTCGCTTGATGAGCGGTTAAAAGTTTGACGCTGTCTAGGTCTGCGTCCATAGGCTCGTCGGCCAGGCGCAAGTTATTTTCTTGCAGATCACGGATAAACTGCAAAAATGTTTTTAAATTTAAACTTTTATTTTTCGTATTGAGAAGCTTGATTTCGTCAAAAAAACTTTTTAAACGATTTAACTTAATCGGCGCATCCGGCAAACTCAAAAGATAGCCCAAATATCCAGACTTATTGATCAAATTCTCAAAAGCCAGCGAAAACGTCTTGTTGTGAAAATCACTCGATGATTCTAGGATTAGTTGATGAAACCTTCTCATTTGTTTTTCGTTTTGAAAGCTAATTTCCTTAGAACTAATCATGTCAAACAAGTCCTGCCGGCGCTGGGAGGCTAAATTGGCCGTTCGGTAGATATCCAATTGGTTTAATTTTAGAAAACTCAAGTTCATCACCTCAAATAAATTTGCACCGTTATAAGGATTATTAATCGCGTTGAGCAAGGAAATGATTTTCAAAATATCGGGATCGTCTAAAACATTCTCGCTATTATTTTGGCTAAAAGAAACCTTGCTCTTACTTAAAAGTTCGGCTAAATTATCCCCGTCCTTATGTTCTTTATAAATACAAGCGATTTCCGCTGGTTTAACGCCACTACGAATAAACTTCTTAATTTTTTCAACAATAAAAAAATCCTCGACCATATTATTAGCAAAATTGGCAAAAAATATTTTACTATCGCGATGATCGGTTCTGCTAATAAGATTTTTATCGGCTTTTAAAACACTAAAAATTTGATGTTTGTTGTGCGAAATGACTGCGCGGGACGCGTCAAGTATGTTTTGGCCAGAGCGGTAATTATCCTTCAAAATTATAATTTTAGCGCGGGGGTAATTTTTTACAAAACCCAAAATGTTTTCTAAAGCTGCACCCTGAAAGCGGTAAATCGATTGTTCGTCGTCGCCGACCACAAATAAGTTTGGGTCTTTGTAAAATTTAGCTAATAGGCGGACCACTTCATTTTGGGCAGAGTTTGTATCTTGGTATTCGTCCACCAAAATGTATTGGAATTTTTCCTGGTAAAAACTAAGCAATGTCTTGTCTTTTTTAAGGCGCTCGGCAACAAAAACAATCATGTCCGCGTAATCGTAAACTCCCTTTTTGGTTAAGGTTTTTTGATAAAGTTCATAGGCAGTTGCTAACTCCAAATTTTTATCCATTTTAGAAAGCAAGTCAGTATATTTTGTTTTAATTTGGCCTTTCTCATTTTTTAAATCGTCAAGGTTTTTTATAACAACAATTTCTTTTGAAATAATTTTACGAAAGTCAGTGGGTTCGATATTTTCTTGTTTCAATTTCCTAATTGCCTCTAAAATTGCCGCTTGATAATAATAGGGTGATTTCAAGGGCTTAATAAGCTTAAATTTGTTTTGCTTTAAAATATCTCGAATAATGAGGATTTGGTCTAAATCATTTAACTGGCTTAAGCGATCACTAAAGATAAATTTTTCTGGAAAATTTTGGATAACTTCGTTACAAAAAGAATGAAATGTATGAACATGAATTTTGTAGCTTTCTGGCCCGATAATTTCCAAAAGCCGCTTTTTCATGGCCCAAACACCGGAATTAGTGAAAGTGAGGGCCAAAATGTTCCCCGCATCCACTTGTGTTTCTTTTAAAATATTAGCAATCCGCATGGCTAATATTTGCGTTTTGCCTGTCCCCGGCCCGGCCACCACCATCACCGGGCCTTCGATTGTTTCTACGGCCTCGCGTTGCGCATCATTAAGACGGTTAAATTCTTTTAAAAAAACATTGGTAACCATTAGAACAAATTAACTTGATTATTATCATCGGGTTTTTTCTTGTTCATTTTTAATTGCGGTGTCGCACCTAAATCCTCTAAAATTTCGATACCGGAATAAGTGCCGCCGGCGATCCCCTGGATTTCACCAAACATTTGGCTGGTATTTGAGGAGAGTCGTTCGATTTGTTTCTCGCGAATTGCCCAAATATTTTCAAAGGCGCGCCTTTCCTTTTCTACCGCGTTTTTCATTTCAATGAAAGTATCGGCCAAAGTTCTGGCGCGATTCACAAACGCCTGGCTGGTCAGGTGCTTATACAAAAGTTGCGCCTTGTCTTGGCTATTTTCGTTGGCTAAAGCTACCGAATAAACAGACAATAAATTGTTTCGAAGTGCTGCTGCCAGTCCCAAGCTGGACGCATAGTCGGCAACCCATATACCTTTATATTGTCCAAAGCGCTCGATTCCTTTTGGCAAAACGCTAGAGATTAAAACTAATAAGTTAGCTTTGACGCGATGGCCGTCGTCTTTAAGTTTTTGAACCCACTCCTCTGCCCAAGCCTTGGTTTGTTTAATTTCCCAGGCGATAACGCCGGCTGCCTCGCTTGATTGGGTCACAACTCTTTGAATAATATCAGCGCCTGAAATTCCCTTACCGACTGGCTCAATTTCATCGTCGGGAAATTTCTTTTTTAAATTTTCTTCCAATGTTAGCTCCAAGACCTCGCCCTGGGTCTGCATCGAGCCTTGTTGGGCTTTGCGTTGTGCTTCGATCAACGCTTTTTTTGTGTCATCAAGCTGCTTTCTTAGCTCCATCTCGGCGAAGTTTTTCTTTTCCTCAAAATCTTTTTGTAGTTTTTCTTCCAATAATTTTTTCTCTTCCACGAGACGGCGCTGGGTCGTTAATTCAATTTCCTTCTTAGCTTCTTCGAGTTCGTTTCGCTCTTTGATTAATTTAATCTCCTCGGCGCGGTAGTCTTCTATCTTTTTGGATTTTGACTCTAACTCGGCTTTTAAGACGGCTAATTCTTTATTTTGATTTTCGCCTACCGTCTTTTCAAGTTTCTCTTTTTCTAATTTCAACATATCGGCAAAGTTTTGCTCCAACCGTTTTTTTAGTTCATTTTCAATTTGCCCCCGCACGCGCTGGACAATAATTTGCTCGTCAATCGTAATTTTTTCGCCACATTTCGGACACTTAAAATCGTTTTCCGCCATAGACTTCCTTCCTCTCCAACCATACTAAAACCCCTTGACAAATGCAACAAAAAATGCTACAATATAAACTCACAATGGAGTAGTAATTGATTGCTCAATTGAAAACAGGGTCCTGTCTGGTGATATAGGTTTTCCCCTCCTTGCCTATTTTACCAGCAGGACCCTGTTTTTTAGTGCAAGATTATGTCAAATATCTTTTGGAAAACCGCGGAAATTTGTTTATTTCAACAAATTATAGGTTTTCTTCTTTTTAATTATATTTTACCAGCAGGACCCTGTTTTTTTAGTACAAAAATACTGTTATTGGCCGAAGATGTGTCTATGAGCGCGTGCCGGCGTCCCGAATGGTAATTCGAGACAGGGATGGGGTGGGTGGCCAGAGCGAATAGATATATCGAGGCCAAATAATACTAACTATTATTTAACGATCTTCTTTAAGTTCTCTTCAATTTTAGCTTTGGTGGTGGCGCCGATAATTTGTTCTTTAACTCCCCCGCCATTTATAAACAATAAATTTGGTAGGCTCATGACCCCCATACGGGAGGCTAGTCCTGGACATTTAGCAACATCGATTTTCGCAAACTTTAAAGTTTCAAAGCTTTTTGAAAGATCTTCCAAAATAGGCTCTGTCATTTTGCAAGCATTGCACCATGGAGCAGAAAACTCTACTACGCCATGCGTTTTATCTTTTAAAGCTTCGTTGAATTCTTTTTCAGTCCATTCGGTTAGCGCCACACCACCCTCCTCTATCTATTTATGCTTTTTTATTCACTAAACGTTTATTGGTCAGCCACATGACCAGTTCCATCAACCCGAACATGCTTCCCGTGTAAAAAAGATCACCCATTAAAGTATTGCGAAAAAACGGCAAGCCCATTGTATAACTTTGCAATAATCCTTGTAAAGTCTGTGGATAAATTGAATGCGGAATAGCCCAAACAGCAAAGTTGGTGACTAGGAAAAACATGACTGAGCCTATCAAGCTAGCGCCTAAAACATTTGGAACGGTTTTATGTTTTTTAAGCCAAATTCCCAAAAGGCCAATCAGCAGAAAAGTGCCGTAAACCGAAGCCATAATCCAAGGGTTGTAAAAACCGATAAATAGATCGGCTAAAAGCATGGCGGCCAAGGGGACGACAAGCGCATATTTTTTATTGTTAAAATAAACGCCGCTAAACAGGGCCATAGCCGCGATGGGCGCAAAATTCGCTAAATGCGGGATCACGTCGTAGTGTGATAAAACCCTAATCAAAACTGCTGCGATGATGAAAAAAATTGCCATAAAACTCCGTTTCTAGTTGAAAGTTTGTAAAGTAATTTATGAACTTTATAACTTTTAACTTTATAAACTAAAATGTTTCTAGTTTCCAATAAATACTATCGCCCTCATAAACTTGCTGGTCAGAGGCACCAACCATTGAATATTTGCCATTGTAGTAAAAAGCCCAGTACTGACTGCCCGTGGGCTTAACGCCGCCGATCGCTGTCACAAAAATACCAAAATCGTAAGACTGATATTCGAGCGCAAAACCATGCGCGATTGAAGCCTCTTTTAAAATACCAAAGGCAGTGTCAGCGCTACCGACTTCCATGTTATAGGAGCCAATGCCCTCGATTGTAATGTTGGCGGTTGGCTCGGGCTCTTCTTTGACCACCACTGTTTTAGTAATAGTTTTGGTAACCACTTGCGGCTCTACTACGGGAGCGGGCTCGGGCGTTGGTGTTGATGCTCCGGCGATTACTTTGGGCGTGCTGGCTAACTTTTTAACATCAGCTAATGCATTTTGTAAATCATTAATAGTTTGGCCCTGGCTATCAAGTTGGTTTTTCAGACTATTAATTTCGTTTATTAAAACTGTCTGATTTTGGCTTGCGTTGTCGTTGGCCCTCACCTCTTGGAAGATACTTACTCCCCCGTAGACTACTCCAACTAAACTCAATCCAATTACTAACAAAAAGATTGATCGAACAAATTTTTTCATATCTTCTCCTCTCTTAAATAAAATATCCTTAGTTTCGGTCAGCAAACTAAGGAATGTTTCGCCTTTCGACCGAAGGTCTTAAAGATACCCTAAAGTTTTCTGGCTTTAACAGTAGCGGGACTGCCCCGGAATTTCACCGGGATTGCCTTTGGGATATCAAATTTAATTTTTAATACAATTTTTCGAAACGCCACTCGATTTTGTCACCATCTTGGCAGCTGTATTGATCGGCGCCGACTTCTCCCATCTCGCCGTTGATATAGTAAATCCAGAAACCGCCGTCATCATTTGCTGTGCCATTAATTTCATCAACATAAACACCATAATCAGAATCCTGTGTTTTGACCTCAGCTTTTTCCTTTAAAACGCCTAGTGCTGTTTGGCCTTCGCTACAATCATAGTCTAGGGTTTGTGCGGCTGCTACTTGCGGGACGCTGTCTTTGGAATATTTAGAAATTCCCCAGCCAGCTAAAATCAACAGACCAACCAGCACGACAATCGCGATGATGTTGCCCAAACCAATGTTTATCTGATTTTGTTGATTTTCAATTTTTTTGGTCATATTTCCTCTACACTTACTAAACAATTACTATTGGTTTTTGTCAAATTATTTTCCTGTGGATAACTTCGTGCGGAATTTCAGTATGCCTTATTGTAAATTTTAAACAAACGAAATATTGATTTTCTTTTAGTTTAAACGTAAAATATTAATGTCGAATCTAAGGGAGGTGCAGTATGGCCACGATTCACCCCGCGACCTTGCCCCAGGGCAAGAAGGTCTATGTCGCTGACGATGAGGGAGAATTTGAACTCACGATCGGCGAATGGGCCAACGAATACTCTCTTCGTTGTGTTAGCACCAGACATGGCGAAATCTTTGTTCCTCGTGCGAGCACGATCGTTGACGGCCGGTATTTCTGGTTTCACACGCCAGACGGATCCGCGGGCGTCAACGTCATTGCCGCGTATGCGCCTTAGTATTCAATGCCCTCACGGGCCGACCATCCAGTGTCAAAGTAATTCTTGACGCTTCGAACCTCGCTTACTCTGTGAGCGAGGTTCTTTATTTTTGCGGGAGCCCTTCTTCCAGTTAAAACAATATCCATATTTTTAGCTGATTTTAATATTGCAATGACGCTGTTAACATCCAACAATTTAAATCCCATTGCCACATTAATTTCATCCAGAATAACTACATTATATCTGCCCGACTCTATCGTTTTATGGGCGGCCATCAGGCCGCGCTCACAGGCGTTTTTGTGCTCAAGTTTGGTATGAGTGTCGCCCAAAATTTCGTAAAAACCAATGCCGAATGTCTCCGCGTCAATTGGAAGCTTATATTTTTTGATCGCCTTGAATTCTGACGAATCCCCTTTTTTCATGAATTGGATAATTTTGACGCGCTTACCAGCGCCCAAAGCTCTCAAAGCCAAACCCAAACTGGCGGTGGTTTTTCCTTGCCCATCGCCAGTAATGGCATGAATAATAGCTTTCGGACTTCGGACTTCAGACTTCAGCTTTTTATTTATTGGCATTTAACTTTCCTATCAAAGCATTTAACATTCTTACGATTTCACAACTCAAATTATATGCGTTTATAAAATCTTTTTCATGCATAAATCCTAAATCTTTAGCAATATACAATATTGTTACAACTTCGTTTGTCGATCCAATAGAAATTCTCAAAAAACGAATGAAATCTTTATCCGACTTTTTATCGGAGCCTTCGGCAATGTTAAGAGCGATGCTAACAACAGCTCGTTTAAGTTGGTCCTTTAGGCTAAATTCTTTAGCCGGAAACTTTTCCGTAACAAAATAGATCGTTTTAATAAAATCACGAGATTTAATCCAAACATTAAGTTTTTCAAAACGATAGCTCATTTTTATTAGCCGTAGTCTGTAGTCTGATTGCTGAATATTCAAAATGTAGCTAGCTACATTTTGAATAGCCACAACTTGGACACTTGAGGCATCCTTCGGTGAATTCGAGCATCCCGCTGCAGTCCGGGCAGGCCGGTGCTTCGCCCATGTCAGCCAGAGATTTTTCCTTGTTTTGAACCGAAAACCCGTCAGACATTTGGACGCTTTCAGCGATTTTTTCTTCGGTCACGGTCGGTAGCGCTTCTGGCTCCTTGAAGTCCAATGCTAAATTGGGTTGCTCGCGGTGCAAGTGTTTTTCTAAAATTTGCGCAATGGCGTCCGGCAAGGAAAGAATCATTTTGCCTTCTTCACTCCAAGTTGGCGTTGGCCCACGGATCCCCTTAAGCTGGCTAATAATTTCTTCTGGATCAATCCCGCTTCTAAGCGCCAAGGAAATCATGCGTGTAATGGCCTCGGCTTTAGCCGCAAAAAAACCGCCAGCCTTGCCTAAATGCGAAAAAACCTCAAATGGAGCGCCCGTTTCATCATTGTTAATTGTAACGTAAAGCTTGCCGTAGGCAGTTTTAATTTTATAAGTTGAACCGTGGACAACGTCTGGCCGTTCCCGCGGAATAATGTGCACGCCGCTGGCGACCACCGCTGAAGTTTGCATGACTTCTTCTTTTTTCTCGTCAGTCTTAACACCTGTGGTTAAAACCTGCACTTGGCGCGACCCATCGCGGTAAACTGTAATCCCCTTGCAATTAAGCTTGTAGGCCATTAAATAGGCCTTTTCCACGTCTTCAATGGTAGCGGAATTCGGGAAATTAATGGTTTTAGATATAGCATTGTCTGTGTATTTTTGAAAAGCCGCTTGAATTTTAACGTGCCATTCTGGACTAATATCCCCGGCCGTTACAAAGACTTTGCGGATATCTTCGGGGATTTCCTCAATATCTTGAATTGAGCCATTGTTCTTAGTAATTTTCTGGATCAAGTCATCGCTGTAAATCCCCGCTTTCTTCAGCGCATCTTCAAAAAACGGGTTAACATTGATTAGGGCTACACCGTCCATAACGGTTTTGGTATAGACTAGCGCGAAAATCGGTTCAATGCCGGAACTCGCCGAAGCAATCATGGAAATCGTGCCTGTCGGGGCAATGGTAGTGGTGGCGGCGTTACGCATCGGTTTAGCGCCCTTTTTGTCCCAAATACTACCTTTAAAAGCCGGGAAACCTCCTCTGGCCGCTGCAATTTTCATTGAAACTTCGTGGGACTTGTCAGAAACTCGTTTCATAATCTTTTCCGACATTTCAATTCCTTTATTCGAGTCATAAGGAATGCCTAGCTGGAAAAACAAATCAGCTAAACCCATGACGCCCAGGCCGATTTTACGGGTTTTTTTGGTCATTTCCTCAATTTCTGGAATAGGAAATTTATTGGCATCAATGACATTGTCTAAAAAGTGGCAGGATAGCTCAATTATCTGATCGAGTTTATCCCAGTCGATTTCGACCTCTTCTGTTTCATTGATTTTAGTTATTTTACTTAAGTTGATGGAACCCAAATTGCATGATTCGTATGGTAGCAATGGTTGCTCGCCGCAAGGGTTGGTTGACTCTATTTCGCCCAAAAGCGGTGTGGGATTTTTAGCATTAATTTTATCAATAAAAACCACACCGGGCTCGCCGTTAGCCCAAGCGCCTTGAACAATTTTATCGAAAACTTCACGCGCGGGAAGTTCACCTGTTTTTTCTTTGGTTGATGGATTAATTAAGTCGTAATTTTTGTCCTCATCAACCGCTTTCATGAAAGCGTCAGTTATTGCCACCGAAATATTAAAATTAGAAAGCGCTCCCTCCTGGGTTTTGTAGGTAATAAAGTCCAGAATATCAGGGTGGTCGACGCGTAGAATTCCCATGTTCGCCCCGCGCCGCCGCCCCCCCTCTTTAATGATTTGGCTAGTGTCATTGTACATTTGCATAAAACCGATCGGGCCAGAGGCGACTCCGCCGGTCGTACCAACGACTGATTGGGCGGGACGTAATCGCGAAAACGAAAAACCCGTGCCGCCGCCGGACTTGTGAATAAGCCCCATATCCATCTGTGTTTTCAGAATTGAACGCATTTCGTCTTCAATTGGCAACACAAAACAGGCCGAAAGCTGACCAAGTTTAGTGCCAGAGCCCCAAAAAGTCGGGCTATTGGGCGTGAATTCAAAGCGCGCCATGGCCTCATAAAACTGGTCTTCAGTTTCTTGAACTTCCTCGGCTGTGGCGCCGTAATCCGCGTCTACTTTGGCAATATGTCGGGCCACTCTTTCAAACATTTGCGCCGGCGTTTCAACTGGTTTGCCATCAGCGTCTTTTTGCAAATAACGCTTTTCCACAACCTTGAGTGCATTTTCGCTAAAATCTGGGATAATCCGGTCTTTTTTTGCCGCACTTTGTTTCTTTGGCTTTAAAACCTCCACCAACGGCTCTTGGCGGTCTTTGGGAGTTTCTGCTGTCATTTATCCTCCTTAAAATCCGCCAACTGGCGGAAAGGACGAATCGCAAGCATCAGTATAGGAAGGGCATCCCACTAATGTTTATTATTCGTCGCTATTGTTAATTTTTCACTTTAATTTTCTTCTTATAAACGCTGGGACCTCTAACTCTTCATCCATGGTTTCGTCAAGATTCGGCATCGGTTCCGGGATGGTTGGCGCCATGGTTTGGGGTATGGGTGGCATCATACTGGGTGTTATCGGACGAGGAATATTTAGCCTATTATCACGGCCGCCACGTTCCATTTCAAAACCAGTGGCAATCACCGTGATTTTGATTTCACCCGACATAGCTTCGTCAATAATGGCACCAAAAATAATGTTAGCGTCTGGGTCAGCCGCTTCTGTAATGGCTTTGGCTGCTTCGTCAATTTCATACATACCCATATCCGGACCACCAGTAATGTTAAATAAAATACCTTTGGCGCCATCAATTGAAAGCTCCAAAAGCGGCGAGTCAATGGCGGCCCTGGCCGCTTCAATGGCGCGGTTGTCGCCTGAAGCGCGGCCAATACCCATCAACGCCGAGCCCGCGTCACTCATGATGGTTCTGACGTCGGCAAAGTCAACGTTAATAATGCCGTGCAAAGTAATTAAATCAGAAATACCCTGGACGCCTTGACGCAAAACATCATCCACAATACCAAAAGCGTCAAAAAGACTGGTTTTTTTATCAATTACCTGTAAAAGTCGGTCGTTCGGAATAGTGATTAAGGTATCAACTTTATCTTTAAGTTCTTCTACACCCAATTCTGCCACCTTCATGCGGCGGTTGCCTTCAAAAGAAAATGGTTTTGTTACAACCCCAACCGTTAACGCACCCAACTCTTTGGCGATTGCGGCGACCATTGGCCCCGCGCCAGTACCCGTCCCGCCGCCAGCGCCATAAGTGACAAAAACCATATCAGAGGCCTTAAGGGCTTCGTAAACTTCCTCTTTGTTTTCTTCAACAGATTTGCGTCCGAGTTCAGCGTCCGAGCCCGCGCCCAGCCCGCGCGTTGTTTCCTTGCCGATCTGAATCTTCATAGGTGCCTGATTATGGACCAAGGCTTGAGCATCTGTATTAACGGCAATAAATTCTACACCCTTTAGCTTATAAGAGATCATTCGATTGATGGCATTACAGCCAGATCCGCCGACGCCAACTACACGGATAGTGGCAAATGTTTCAATTTCGGAAGCTTTTTCCATATAATTTTCTCAATTAACTTTTTATATTACGGCAAAAATTGTTTAAAAAATCCTTTAGCTTTATCGATCATCTTGCCCGCATCTATCTGTCTATGTACGGTTTGGTTTTCTAAAGCATAGAGAATTAAACCTGTACTTGTAGAATAAATAGCTGGGTCGATTTTGTCAACTAGGCCCGCCATTTCGAACAAAGGTTGACCAATTTGAGCGGGTAGGCGCAACTCGTCCTTTGCCAGATTAACTAACTCCTCTAGCTTGGAGCCCCCACCTGTAAAAACAATTCCTGCGGGTAACATACCATCTTTTCCAATAGTACGCAACTCGGCACGAACTAGAGAAAAAATTTCCATGAGTCGTGCGTGGATAATCTCTGACAAATAGCGGCGCTCCACGCGTTGAGTTTCTTGCGGATCAAAATTAGCCAGGTTAATCATTTCGCTTTCGCTAATATTTTCGGGGATAGCTGAACCATACTGAATTTTTATTTTTTCTGCAACCTCAAGCGAGGTGCGAAGCCCGATGGCAATATCATTGGTAATGTGGGCCGAGCCCACCGGTACGACGCCGCAATGTAAAACATCGCCGCCTTCAAAAACCGCCACACTGGTGGTGCCCCCGCCAATGTCGACTAAAACCGAACCCATTTCTTTTTGTTTCTTAGTCATGAGGATTTCAGCTGAAGCCAGGGGCGCGAATACTAAATCTTCAATTTGGACTTCGGCCTGATTCAGGCATTTGGTTAAATTATTAATAGCCGAGGTCGCACCACCGACTACGACTGCCTCGACTTCTAGCCGAATACCAGTCATGCCGATTGGATCGGCAATATGTTCTTGTCCGTCAACTGTGTAAAATTTAGGAATTACATGCAGAATTTGGCGGTTGGGTGGTAGCGCCACGGTTCTGGCTGCTTCCAGTACTCGGTCTAAATCCGAATAGGTAATTTCCCCGTCGGCGCGTGAGACTGCCACGACGCCTTTGGAAACTGTTGAGCTGATGTGGGCGCCGCCCATGGCAATGATCGCGGAGTTGATGGCAAAACCAGAGATCCGCTCGGCCTCCTCGATGGCCGAAGTTACGACCGAAACAGTTTCCTCGACATCGACAATCATGCCTTTACGCATACCAAGGTTCGGTACGCGCGAATGACCGATAATGCTGATTATCCCCTCTTCAACTCGCGCAACCGTTACCGCGACTTTGGTTGTGCCAACATCTAGTCCAACTAAAATATTTTCTTTAGCCATAAAACAAAAACCCTCCGAAAGTTTCTCTATACATTTATAATATCAAAAAATATCAAAACGCAAAAGCCCTGGGTGGCAATATAAGCGCTCATACCTTGACTTTTGGGGTATTTTGTGCTATACTACTTGTAGTCAAAATCCGGCCAATGGCCGAAATAAGGGGGAAAACGTGAAGGTTTTCTGGCTCATCGTCGCGTTACTGGCTGTTTTCGTCATCGGTTTCCAGGCCGGTGGAGAACGTGCCCAGCGCCGTGCCGCAACCGAGATGGCCGAGATGGCCACGGAGGCGAAAGCCAAGGCTGACCGCGAGGTCGCCAAGGCAGTGGCCAAGACCGAGGCCAACTGGCAGGTGAACTGGGGCAAGGCCCACAAGGCCTTTGCGCTCCTGAAGCTTGCCGCGGCCAACGACCACGTGCTCTATGTCCGTCAGGACGGCGGGCGCATGGTTTTGCGCCGCTACATCATCTTCAAGCAGTTCGAAGCCCTTTACTGGGACTCGAACCGCGGGACGCGCGCCGCGCTGATGCACCTGGCCGAGCCGCTCAAGCTCGACGACGAATGGTGCAAGACCAGTCGCGATTTCGACCTCTGGGTCTCGGACGAGTACACAGAGATCGACGGGTTTGGCGCCATGGAGATCTGCGATGGATCGCAGGACGTTGCCCTGGCCCGCGGTATCGCGCAGGAGCTCAAGAAGAAGGGGCTCCTGGTCGACGAAATCGCCTGGCACACTGAGCCTTACTAACAGGCTCACGAGAAAGGACACGGTGCATTTAGTACCTGCCCCAGTACCGTGGGCCTTTTTCGTACTTAATTTAGTCCTCTTTGTGATGAAAGCCCAATAAATGCAGAGTACTGTGCTTGATGAGATCAATAATATTATCGTTAGCCAGTTCGGGACAAAGGATAATATCACCGAGCAAAACTGGTCGCGGTGTATTTTTATCTACTTTTTCGTGAATCGGGAAGCTTAAGACATCAGTGGGCTTATCTATCTCCCGAAATTCTCGGTTAAGCTTGTGGATTTCTTGGACGCTGACGAACTTCAGATCAACTTCGAAAACACCTTCTAGATGTTTCTCAACCAAAATACTTAAAATCGCTTCTTCAATGTCTTTGGCTGAAAAAGCGATTTTAATCGGATTATCGATATTTAACTTAACTTTGGCACTCATTTCGATAGTTCTTCTTTGACGATATTGGAGATCAAGCTGCCGTCGGCTTTGCCTTTGGTTAGAGGCATGAGCGCGGCCATAACCTTACCCATATCTTGAATACTACCAGCATTTTGTTCGGCAATGGTTTTTTGGATTAAGGCCCTAATCTCCCCCTCTTCCATTTGCTCGGGAAGATATTTTTTAAGGATTTCGATTTCGGTCTTTTCTTTTTCTGCCAATTCCTGGCGGTCGCCCTGTTCATACAACACAACTGAATCCTGGCGGGATTTAATTTGGCCCTGGATCACACCTAAGATATCCTCTTCTTTAAGATCTTCCTTCTTGAGAATTTCTGCGTTATGAATCGCTGATTTTAACATTCTTAAAACCGTCAGAGTTTCCTCGTCTTTAGTTTTCATCGATTCGACAATGTCTTTTTCAATTTGTTCTTTTAATGACATTAGTAACCTCTTTTGACACGTCTTACCTCGGCTTTACGTCGTGCCGAAGCACGGCGTTTAGTGCGCGAAATTTCTTTATCGCGAAAACGCCGTTTTTTTATTTCGGTTAAAATTCCTGATTGTTGGACATCGCGAAAAAAGCGACGGAGCGTCACTTCAAAGTTCTCACTTCTTGGTTTTTCGCCTACCTGCCGTGAGGCGGGAAAAGAACGGGTTTGTTGGTTTTGTTCTTCCAAAAAAATCACCCACTTTCTCTAAGATTGATACTATCATGGTAGCATAAAAAATACCTTCGGTCAAGGTGATTTTAGACAATATCGCCTAAAGTTTTACCGCCTAAGAGATGTAAATGAATATGATCAACAATTTGTCCAGAATGTTTGCCAGCGTTGAAAACCAGCCTAAAACCGTCCTCGCTGATTTCCTTTTTTTGCGCCAAGCTATTGGCAACCAAAATCATTTTTCCAATTAATAACGCGTCTGCCTCGGTAAGTTCGGTCACCGAAGAAATGTGTTTTTTGGGAACGATTAAGATATGTACTGGCGCTTTTGGGTCAATATCGTCAAAAGCTACAATTTCCGAGTCTTCGTACTCTAGCTCGGCCGGACTTTGTTTGGCGCCAATGGCGCAAAAAATGCAGTTGTCCATCTCTATCTCCTTTCATTTTGTAAAATATATTCCCGCCAATTCGCTTTAACCCACTTTTTTTCAGCACGCATTAATTCGTGAAGACCTCGCTCGGCCAATTCATTTCTAACCACCCCGCCCTTATGCGGATGCCGATATTGCTGCTCGTGGGGGCTGGCAAAGCCCTGGGCGTAGTGGGTTAATTCATGAGCCAAAACCGCGTCAACCACAAATTCAGGAATAAAATCGTTCTTAAAATGGCCGTTTATGGTGATAATAGTATTAGGGTCCTCCTTCCTTCGGCCATATTTAATCGACCCTAGCCTGGTTCTGCAGGCCCTCCCAAATTTGACAAAAACATTATTGGCAACAACAACATCAGGAAAATATTTCGTCCAAATTGCTTCCAGCCTTGATTTTAGCCATTTGTGATCACGCATACTATTACTATATCATAACAATCTAACAATATTGCAATCGAACAATCTCACAATTTGTCGGAAGCAGTTTTGATCCTCTCCAGAATCGTCTGATATTCTTTTTCATCTGAGGCCAATATTCTCGGCTGGCACCAATTTTCAATTTTGATTGGAATAAGTTCAGTTGATGTTAAGTATTTTCCTTCAAAATTCAGTTTAACCATTAGCCCTTGTTTGGTTTCCTCTGACCAGGGTTGGTCAAAAATAAAGTTTCCGAGTGAATAAAAAATCTTTTTTCCTTTATAATCCTCGATTCCCTGCACCACATGGGGGTGGTGGCCAAGCACGACCTCGGCACCGGCGTCCACGGCCGCCCGGGCAAACTCAATTTGGCGAGAGTTGGCGTAAGGCGTGTATTCGTAGCCAGCGTGTATCGATACTATGATAGTATCCGCCTTAGCCTTGGCAGACTCTATATCAAGTTTAACTTGTCCAGCATCCATGGTCGGTTCAGAATAGCCCAAAAAAGCAATCCGATTATTTTTAATAGTTTTAATTAAAGGCTGCTCGGGGGTACCGAAATAATTGATATCATTCTTTGTTAAAACATCCATAGTTAAATTTTCACCCTCTTTTCCTTGGTTCGAAAAATGGTTGTTGGCTAAATTTAGAGCATCAAAACCAGCGTTTTTGAGCCCTGCCACGGATTTTAACTCTGCGCCAAAAATCATGGTGTTTGGATCTGTGTTTGATTCTCCTTCGAAAAATGGCGATTCTAAATTTCCGATCGTCAAATTAGCACTACCGGTCAAATCGGCAGTTTTTTCAAACGGGTAATCTACCCCATACAGGTCAATTTTACTGGCTACCTCGCGGGAAAGCTGGATGTCGCCCACGCCAATAAGAGACCACGTCTGTTCAGATTGCAAAATCGGTTGAAAAGATGTTTGAATTTTTTGCGGTCCATAAAAATAAAAAAACAAAAAAATCAAACCTAATAAAAATAAAAAAACTAAAAAAAACTTTAAAAATTTCATATTTTCTTTTTAAATTTGTAATACTTTTTATTTTTTAAATTAGCTGGAAGAAAACTTAAACTTTTTTGAAAATTTTGGTCGTCAGTCCATTTGTAATCCTTGCCGTAACCCAAATTTGCCATTAATCGAGTCGCGGCATTTCTTAAGTGCAAAGGGACTGGATCCAAATTCTTTTCATCAATGTCCTGCATAGCCGCCATAAGCCCGTCGTAAGAGGCGCGCGATTTAGGCGAGTTGGCTAAGTAGGTGGCGGTTTGAGCCAAAATAATGCCGGCCTCGGGCATGCCGACCATATGAACTGCCTGCATACAGGCAGTTGCCACGACCAATGCGGTCGGCTGGGCATTGGCAATATCTTCGGAGGAAAAAACGACCATGCGCCTAGCGATAAAAACCGGATCCTCGCCTGCTTTAATCATGCGCGCTAACCAATAAAGGGCCGCGTCAGGGTCGCTCCCTCTCATTGACTTAATAAAGGCGGAAATTGTGTCATAGTGCCAATCCCCCTTTTTATCATAGTAAATTGCTTTTTTCTGAACTGCCTCTCCGGCAGTCTTCAAGTCAATTTTTTTAGCTAAATTGGCGGCTAGTTCTACTGCGTTTAAAGCGGTTCGAGCGTCGCCATTAGCTTGATAAGCAATATATCTAATAGCTTCTTCTGAAAATGAATGATTTTTGTAGTAGATTAACGATCGTTTAATTAGTAAAATAATATCTTTTGATGAAAGTTGCTCTAAAACAAAAACTTGTGAACGAGAAATGAGAGGTGCATTAACCTCAAACGAGGGATTTTCTGTCGTGGCGCCGATTAGTACGATGGTGCCATTTTCTACCGAAGGCAGAAAGGCATCTTGTTGAGCCTTATTAAAGCGGTGGATCTCGTCTATAAATAAAATAGTTTTTTGTTGGTTAAACTTTAATCGGTCTTTAGCTTCTTCGATGAACCTCCTTACTTCGGCGACACCAGAAGTAACCGCGCTAAACTCTTCGAAATGTGATTTTGTGTATTGCGCGATTAGCCGAGCAAGCGAGGTTTTACCCGAGCCGGGCGGGCCCCACAAGATAATCGAGCTAATTTTACCAGTTTGAATCATTTGCCGTAAAGGTTTGCCCGGGCCGATTAAATGGCGTTGGCCAACAACGTCAGACAGCTTTTTGGGGCGCATCTTTTCTGCCAAGGGTTGAAAAGATGATATTTTTTGATTAGTGAATAGATCTTCTTTTTCCATTAAGCTCATTATAAATAAACGACGTCAAATAAAAAAGACCCAATAAAAATTCACCTCCCTAGAAGAAAGATGGATTCTTTTTGGGTCTTTTAGGCCTTATAGACTTGGTCGTCCTCGCGAACGTGATCTGAAACCTTAATGCCTACGATATCGCCCTTCTTGGCTTCAGGAACATCTTTATGATCAATCTGGATCGAATCAACATTCTGACTAATATCTGTGGTGTGTCCTTTAATCTTAATCTTATCGCCTGTTTTCAGGGTGTCGTTAAGCTTGATAATCCCCACGCTCAAATGACCGTAGTAATGAGTGATCACGCCGATTGGCTTGCCGAGATCCTCAGTTGTTTGTTCTTCTTTTTTATCTGCCATATATATTCACCTCCTCTCTTATATCATCATAAACCCCTAAGGCTTGACACGCAAGCATATTTATGCTACAATGATGTTTCTTCTGGGAAACCAGAAGTTTTTTAATCCTGAGATTTGTCTAACTGGTCTGCCGTTTGGCGGGCGCGGTCATGATAAGTTTTAGGACCAAGGATACACACATGTTAACCGAAACTTTAAATCGCATCCGTTTAATCGGTCGCGATATCAAAGCGGGGGTTAAGGAGAAATTCCAAAGCATCTTAAAAAATTCGCGCTCTATTTCAGCTTTAACCATGGCGACCAAATTGGTCACCTTGGCGATTGCTTTTGCTGTGTTTCCGATGGCTTCCAGCTCGGCCCATTTCCAATCTAACCAGGGCTACGAGTCAGCCATTGTTTTTAACAAAGCAGACGCGACGCCTTTAAATTTGACCGAGAATACCAAGGTAATTGAAATTGGTCCTTCACGTGAAGACGTGACCCAAAAAAAAGTTAATGGCTGGGTAGAAGTTAATGGTCAGGTCAGGCCAACTAAATCAATCTCTCATGATGACCCAACTGAATTTAGGCCCGTTTATCAAGCCGCGGCCCAACAGTTCGGTATTCCATGGCAGTTGATTGAAGCTGTTCACCAAATTGAAACCGGTAAATCTGGTTCCACTGCGGTCAGCTCTTACGCTGGCGCCCAAGGACCCATGCAATTTATGCCTGGTACCTGGCGCGCTTATGCCGTTGACGGTAATGGTGACGGTGTTGCCGACATTACAGACGTAACCGACGCCATTTACACTGGTGCTCACTATTTAGCGAAATCCGGTGCTGACGAAGGGCGATACGACGACGCCATCTTTAACTATAACCATTCGCAAAGTTATGTGAATAAAGTTAAAACCATTGCGTACGAAATAGGTTTGTAAAAGAAAAGAGACCTGGAGATTACATCAAAAGGTCTCTTTTTGGTGCTCGACTACTTGACATACGGCCGTTTATGTGGTATACTGGTCGTTCCTTTGGGCTACCCCGAAGGAATTTTTTTAACTAGAAAAAGCTATGCAAAACATTTTCTACCACACAAAACAATTTATTAATCAAACTATTTACACAATAGTTAAAACCTTGGGTCGACGTTTGTCGATCGGCTTAACTATGGCTTTTATCGCCATTGTTGTCTCTGGCCTGGCTGGTATTGTTCAGGCTTCTGATGACACTAGAGCCGAAACCGATATTATCTTTGATAAAAATCAAATCATGCCTTTAGTTTTGACCGAGGCTAAAACCGAAATCAAAATGGGGCTCGCCCGGGCTGATCTTGATAAATTAAACAATGAAAAAGATCCGGAAGCCATTAAGGCTTATATCCAAGAAAAAGCTGATAATTATGGTATGGACTGGAAGCTTGTTTACGCTATCGGTGCCTATGAATCTGGCTATTTTAAATCCAATCTTGCTCAAAGCCAAAATAACTTTTTTGGGAGAAAAGCTACTTCTTCTACCTGGATGAGTTGGGAAACTCCTCAAGAAGGTATTGATAACCAATTCGAGTATCTTAAAACTCGGTATTTTGACCGCGGACTAGATACTCCCGAAGAAATGAACCATGTTTATTGTGAAGGTGATACCTGGAAATACAAGGTTAGAAGTATCATGGATAGTGTGTCATAAGCAATTATAGACCACTAAACCAAAAAAAGGGTCCCCAGCCGCCTAGAGCGGTCTGCGGGGCCCTTTTTTAATGATTTTTACTCTACAGCGATCTTGTTAAAAGCTTCAGGTGGGGCAATCTCTACCCAGAACTGACCAGGGATAAATTTGATCTCCTTGCCACCGGCATCGTAAAACAGAGTACGGCTGGTACTGCTGGTTTTTTTCCAGGTACCTTCCGTCAGTTTTCCTTCCATGAAAATTTTAGCTCTGCCCGTCCCTACTGTTTGCATGGCCCAACCTTCCTCGTTAATGGCAGTTATGGCTTGAGTCCGCTCCATTTCTTGAACAATAATATTGGCAGCGGCTAGGCGCTCTCCAGTTGATCGATCACGGTGGGCATAGCCGCCCATGGTTCGTAAATAAGTGTTACTTTCTGGAGCGAAATCCCAAACCACGCGGTATTGCGGTTCAGAAAAATCAATACTAATACGCTGGGTTTGACTAGTCGCTGGCTTTTCGGCTTCTTTAAAGCTCAAGGCTTCATACTTTCCAGTAGTCGGCCAACCTTTAGCCTTGGCGGCCTTATAAAGTTTTGTTGTATCTGTAAACATGGTGTGTTCGGTCGCAATACCAGCAGCCGGTTCCCGCCAATAGGCGGTTTCGCCCAAGCCGAATTGATCCAAGTCCAAAACATTATCAGCCTTGATTTTATCCAAGGCATCTAAATTGCCGCCGACATGGGCCAAAAATGCGTCAAACTCTTCGGCCCAATCCACGAAATATGTCCGAGCTGATCGTACCGGGCCCACCTTGGTGGCGTCATGCGGCCCGAAAATAGCCATAAAGCGCGTAATGCCACCTTCGGAAATAGCTTCGTAAATAATCGAGGCTTTATCTAAGCCCACTTGCGGCCGTGCGTCCGGGTGGTTTTCAACAATTATGGCTAAAGGATGGCGCTTGGCTAGCGCTGAATCAACTTTGGTGCCGTCAAGGTCGTTGGCTACTAGATTACCAGTTAAACTGATACCATTATTGGTCAAAATGTCGCCCACCCCGCCATCTTTAAAATACCTAAAATAGGCGACCAGGCCGGCGGCTAAAACAACGGCCGCAATCAGAACAATGGTCGTAATTTTCCATGGATCAACCGGTTTTTTGGGTTTTAACGGGTTCATAATAATCCTTTCTAAAATATTTTTTTAAACCAATTTATAATTTTATTCCACAAACCACTAAAAAAACGTTGCCACGCTGGTTGATTATTGGTGTATTCGGCTTTATCAGTGTTAGCTTGGGTCAATTTTGTTTCCAGCTCAATTTCCGAAATATAAGTTTCGTCGGCTAAAACATCGCCAGCGTAAATTGAATTAAGAGTAATTTTTACGTGATTAGCGCTAACGGGTTTTTCTAACGCAAAATATTGCATCTGCATTTCATCGGCCAGAGTAATAATTTTTTCTGTGCTATCGCTAAAAACCAATTTTAGCTCCTTAGGCCGGCTGGAATCGCGAAAAGTTTCATAGTCGGCGGCATTACCGGGGATAATACCGATTTCACTGATAGTCCGGCCGGGAAATTGTAAATCCAGAGTATTGCCGAGCCCCGGACCGACAGATTTTTCGCCCCAGGCCGTTAAATAAGAACTATCAGTCAATAAGCTACTCTGCTCGTGGTTACTTGAAGCGGTAGTCTGATATAATCCTAAATTCTGGCTTAAATCTGCAGTTTTGGCTAAATCGCCACCTGGCCAATAAAAATTAGCATTTATATCCAGGCTCGGTACAAATTTTTCCCAGCGCCAAGCCAAGATATTCCCCTTTTCCTCCCAGCCCAGAGGCTCAAGTTTTAAGTCCAAATCTAAATTTACTCCCCGATCAAAGTTTTTTAAATAAACTCCGTCCATCATGCTTAGGCGAAGCTCGAAGTCGTTTATTATGGTCTCGAATTGGTTTTTCAATGAATAATTAAAAGATCGAAAACCACGGATATTCGCACTGTTTAATTGCCAGTGAGAAAGCTCGATTGTTCGTGCCTGCTCGGGCATACACTCAACAGTAAAGAGTTTCCAATAAATGAATTCCTGGCCATCAGACTCTTTATTGCTATCTGGGCTTATGACGGCTCCGTCAATCTTTATCGTAATGTTATTTAAACTTTGATCGCTTCGTCCCAGACGGTATGGAAAACCAAAAGTGACTTTTTGAGACGCAGAACCGTTTTTAATGACAAGATTTTGTAGAACCTCTGCAAAGCCCAAATGGAGCTTCACTTCGATAGTTTCTTTTTGAATGTCGACGTTACCTTCGCGTACTACTAGATTACCGCCACGTCCGCCAGGGAGAGTTTCCTGGGCTTGAACACGGCTGGGTGGGACCAGCAAGCATATCGCAATAAATACAATCAAGAATCTTGTCAATTCCCCTCCATCGAGAAGAGTCCCCGGTCTTTTAAGGATTTAAATTTATGCCCAACAGAATGTCTTCGTATGTAGTGAGGCCTTTTTCGAAATCTTTTTCGGCGGCGTAATAGGAAATAATCATAACTTTATCATTGTGGATCACATAGGTCGCCATGGATTGGATTGGCTCGGAAAGGGTTTGTTCCAAAGCGGCTTTATTACCCACAAAAATATCTTTAGATGTTGTTACTTTGGCACTCATCGACGCATTGTGAGCATCAACCCAATCTTTTAGTGTTTTAGCGTTCGTATCTTGAAAAACTATTTCTACCTTGTATCCCTCGCTAATTCCACCCGTCGAGCTAGTGCTGGGCTTAAAACTGGTCAGCTGAATAGTATTGGCTGTGGCGCTATCTGTACCCTGGCCATACCACGTATCCGGATATTTTAGGCTATAACTGTATTTGGTATTAGCGTAGCTATTCCAGCTAACATTGGTTTTGGTTGTTTCTGGCGAGGTACTGGTCGAACCTTCGGTCTGGATAGTTTTTGGTGGTTCAGTTGTAGCGGCCGTGTCAGCGGCGGCAGTTTGATTTTGGAGCATTTTATAGCCGCCAAAACCAGCCCCAAAACCGGCCAATATCACGGCAATGGCCACGGTGGTAGTAACAACAACGGCTCGATTGGAATCATTGGCTCTGATGGGCGGCATGGCGGCCGGGCGGAAATTAACCACCTTTTCGTCTTTATGGTGATTTTTGCCTTCAGAAATGTTTGGTAAATCATCAGACAATTCAGATGGTTTTTCACCAAGAGTTTCCTCAAGACTGGCCAAAGGACGTTTGACCGGCGCATCGTATTGCTGAACCTCAATTTTACTAAAATCCTGTTCAGGCGCGGCCTCACTGGTCTTGGTCTCTGATATATCGGCAGAATCGTCTTTGGTCTCCGGCGGGGCTAAAATCAAATCCGGCGTATTAGTGAGCGGTATCTGCTCGTCAGAAGAATCGGTTTTAATCGCAACGTCATGAACCTTGACCGGTGTTGATTGAGAAGTTTGATTATCGTCGTTCTGATTCATTTTACTCCTTTGCCCCTAAAATCCGGCTGTGCCGGTTTGAATTAACAAAATTTCACGGGGTTAATTCCAGTTTAACGCGGATTTGCCATTTGTGCAAACTTTACTTTTGTCCCACGATAACCAACAAATCATAGGTGGCGCCAAGACTTTCTGACTCTTGAAGCTTAGTTTGAAAATGGTTTTTTAGAATGGTTTCGATTTTTTGACCTTGAGACAGCTGCCCTTTTTTGTAATAAACAATAGTTTGTTCATATAGGTTCGATGACAGGCCGATTTGCTCAATTTTATAACCAGCATCAGATAAGATTTTTTTCGCTTTTTCAGCCGATGTATTTTCGCCTGCCGCATTCAGGATTCTGACGATCAAATCTTTTTCTGGCGTAAGGCTGAAAGACCATGAATCGCTGAAAGGCTGAAAATTGTTAGCGGCAGGGCTCTGGGCCTCGGCGGGCTGATTAATGTTAGAACCCTCTTTTTGGGGCATATTAATATAGATAGCTAAAGTAATCAGGATCATGAGCCCAAACACAAACCAACCACAACCGTTTTTGCGTGGCTCTGACGGCTTTAAGGCAGGTTTGGGTTTGGGCGGCATAATATCAAAAAACTTTGCCATGTTTAATTATTATATAAGTAATAAACCCCTAAAAAGCAAATTATGGTATTGACAAATAAAAAGTTTTGATTTATAATATGGTTACCAATCGTAACTCTTCTTGTGGGGGAGGGAGTTACAGGCGGTATGGGGGGATCGGCTGGGCCGATCATCGCTCCGGGGGGAGATGATGGGCCTGGTTACGGGTCTGTCGATGCGCTCACGCTCATCACTTCCCCCGGACACGCCTTTCGCCTCCGTGCTTGCGCGGAGGTTTTCTTTTACCTAAAAATAGTTCTCAATTCTCTTGGTTCTGCCGTCAGGAATATTTTCGATTCTGTTCTTAATCCTGGCAAGCGCCGCCGGGAAAACCGTAAATTCGCCATATTTATCATTAATCTTGTCCTGGGCTTTTAGGACAGATTCTTTTTGTTGGTCCTGGGGTAAAATTGGCATAGAAACACGATTAAGCCTTACAAGATTACCGATGCTTACCCCGATCGCCCTGATGGGCGGCAGGCTTTTTCCCAACATTTCCTTGGCTAATTTATAGATATCGTTACCATCGTTAATATGGCGCGTTAGAGTCAGGCGCTTGCTCATACCAGTAAAATCCAAAAAACGGACATAAACCTGGATGGTTCGGCCCGAACACCCTGCTTTTCTCATGCGCCGTCCGACCTTTTGACAAAGCTTCAAAAGGACTTTAAGAGTATCATCTAGGCCCGAGAGCTCGCGCGGCAGGGTGTAGGAGTGGCCAAAAGATTTTTCTGGCCCGAGCAAAAAATGCGGCGCTACCAGGCTAGCGTCCTTTCCTTGACCCATTAAATGCAAAATTTTACCATGATGAGGGCCGAAAATACTAATTAGTTTTTCTAAAGGACACTCCCCCATCTCTTTAGCGGTATTGATACCTAAACTATTTAGCCGCGCCTTAAAACTCCTGCCCACCCCACACAAATCTTCGACAGGAGTTTGGGCCAAAATATTATCTACATTATTTTTATCGATTATTGTCAGCCCGTCTGGCTTTTTCATCTCCGAGGCCAGTTTGGCCAGTAATTTATTGAAAGATATGCCAATAGAGCATTTTAAATAGTCCCCGACCTCTTCTTTGATTCGCGCCTTAATATCATGTGCAATGCTGATCACGGTATTAATTCGATTAATATGGCTCAAGTCTAAAAATGCCTCGTCAATCGAAAAAATCTCCATGATCGGGCTGTAACTTTCTAAAATACTAAAAATTTGGTGGCTCACAAACTGGTATTTGTGGTAGTCAGCCTGAACTAAAATGATTGACGGACAGAGTCGTCTGGCCTCCCAGACCGGACATCCTGATTTGACGCCGAATTTCTTAGCCTCAATCGAAGCGGCGGCACAAACAGTTCTCTCCCCTGATCCTTTGCCAGCAATGCACAAGGGCTTGCCCCGTAGACAAGGGTTGGCTTGTTGCTCGACTGTCGCAAAATATGAATTCATATCCACATGCATAATAATGCGCATATACACGCCTTGACTTTTGACTTAAAATAAAGTAAGATCGACTATCCTGAAAATCTGTTCAGGGGAAATGGAGGAAATCAGTATGGAAACGATCTACTGCCGCCACTGCGGTGCGGTGGCTGGCTCGAGCGGTGGTGCGCCGGAGTATCTAATTACCGGATGCTCTCATTGCGGCGCCGGGCAAACGCTCGAAAGACTGGCTGACCAAAGAACGGTTGTGCTGGACGGGGAGTTCGTCTACGGCCAAGAGCAAATAGGGTTGCTTGTTCAGGCTCTTGTCCACGCTTACGGACTTATCTGCGAACCCAGTCTCGCTGGTTTTGCCGCCATGTTGCAGTACAAGCTGGACCTGACGCTGTTCCAAGACGAAGTGTCTCTGGAGGGCGTCGAAGTCCTGTGGGGCCAGATGAAAAGGCTGCAACGGACGCTCAACCAGATCGCCGAGATTGACCGCCCGGGAGGCGGCGCCGCTGATAATGGCCTGCACTACCTCGGCCTCTTACGGCGCGAGCTTTACCGGATTATTCACCAGGAACCAATGCCTCGTGTTGCGTAGTACCCATCGTTGATTGAACAAATCACCCTACCCCTTCGGGGCGGGGTGATTTTAATTTTCTACTAAAAACCAGCGTAGGGTTTCGGGCTCAAAGCGAAGCTGAAAATAATTGCCGCCACTTACAATATGAAAATGAAAAATCCGTTGGTCGCCTTCACGAAAATGGTTGACCAGAGTGAGTTTATCAATCTTGTATTGGCGGCCAGCGCGGACAAAAAGCATGGGTTTTACTTTGGTATCGTCAAATTGTACCAGGATTTTAATTTTCTCCATTGCTATTATTATATACCGAACAAAAAGCGAATGTCAAAATAAAAAACCAGCCCCAGTACTACTGGGGCTGTAACGAGGCGGACCGCGGATGCGGACATGTCTGAAGGGCAAGGTGAGCGCGAAGCGAGCAATTGGAAGGCGAAGGCGGTAGCTGTGCCAACCGCAGGCCAGGCAGATGAAGTCATCCGTGAGAGGCGCTGCGGGCCAATCGCTCACCCGTGGTGGTGTCGGGTTGCTCATTACCCTAGAAAAGAAAAAGTACGCGTTACCGCTTGGGGGTAACTTGCCGGCCTTGGCCGGCAAAGGGATTCGACTTGCTGCCATCTGGAAGACGACAGCAACGGGCTCGGGTGTAACACCGATCACGGTCGTCTCCTTCCGGTAACAAGTTACGTCAACAGAGGCTTGACGTAAAACAATTATGTCAAATCTGGCTTTTTTGTCAACGAATTGATCGTATCTAAACCTTGACTTTTGGCTAAATTTGTGATACAATATATTAGTTTCGCAAAATGGTTTGTACCTGGTAATTGAGTCTCCTGGGTAGTATTCTGGTTGCATGTTTCCCCTCCTTACATGCGGCCGGAATACCCTCTGGGAGGGAATTCGCGTCGAAAGGGGAACCCTAATGCGGTTCTTTCTCACCTGCCTGGCGGCCGTGTCCGCCATCCTGATCCTCGTCGGTCTCGCCGGCTGTAGCGACAATGGCCAGACGGTCAGCCAAGAGTTCCGGATTGCGTTCTACGACCCGGCCTACCCCGAAAGCGGGCAGCCGATCGAGGACGAATTCGGCAATTGGCACGCCGGCCCGGGCCATCTCGCCTTCACCCTTTACCGGGTGGCGGGCGAAGGTCTGACTCCCCCTTGCGACTGGGAAATCCGCAAGGGCATCCCAGATCCCCAAAGCGGCGGTGAGCATATGGTGATCGTGGAGCTGATCCATGAGGGCCAATCGCCGGAGCATGGCTTCGGCGTTGGTACTTACTGGGTCGGAGCCTACTATCCCGGCACCAACAACATCATCGCTTCCGCCTGGTTGCTGGTTTCCAACTAGCGCCAGGCCATCCCCCCGCCTCTAATTCATCCATTATTATACCTGGGGCGGGGGTCCCACCCATTACTATTAAATAATTGATATTAGCGGGTGGGATTTTTTAATTAACTAAAAAAAGATAGTTTGTAAGATTTTTTTAAAGTATTTATTGTATTCACATTTTTAACCTGGAAATTTATCCCTAATTTCCGCGGTCGCGGTTTTTAGGGATAAATTAAAGATTTCCAGGTATTTGCCCTCGTTTGTGAGTGCTTTGGAAATAAAATAATCCACATTGCTTTTAAGATCTAAAACATCAATCAGTTCTTCTAACTCAATCGTAATATCATTTGGCGTAATCCAGACCGATTTTTGAATCGCCCGGCAATTTAAGAGTGATAGTTTTTCTCTAAACACATCGCGCGTTTTCTTGCGGGTTTCCGGGATATCAAATGCGATAATCCGCCAAAACCCATCCCACTCACCTCTCAGTTTTTTCTTAATTAATTTTAGCCGACCTTTGGGTGTCACCCTTAACCATTTTTCGCCTTTAATCTCAATTTCTTCCAAATAGCCATGCTCCTTAAGATTGTAAATGGCTTTGCTGAATTCGCCACTATGATATTTTCGATAATATTTTCGTAAGCTATACGATGGCGACATCGCCATGGTCCCGGCCGCCGCCGCCTCCCAAATTATTTTTAAAAGTTTCTCCGTTGTCGATTTCCTCCTCATTTCCCTCCTTATATTTATCCCTAATTTCCGCGATCGCGATATTTAGGGATAAAATGAATCTGTTAAAATGCGAATGTTTTTATATCCATATATTATATCTATATGCTAAAGAACTATTTCCGGTTGTTCGCCTACGAGTTCAATTTGGTCATCGCGGACTAAAAATGCCTGATCATTAGTTAAAAGGCGTGTTTTAATCTTAGATTTAGCTGATTCTTCTTTAATAACTTCATCCCAGCTTGGCTCATAATGCACAAAAATGTTAAAAGGAATTAAATCGAGTCCAGCTAAGTTTTCTATACCGACAATGTTTTTATCCCCGCCCTTCCAGCCAGATGTTTCAATTGTCGGGCAAGCCAAAATTGTTCCGGCGCTAACTCCGACATAAATCATGCCTTTGTTAATCAAATTTTTAACAACTTTATCAAAGCAGCTCTCTTTAGCTGCCCTTAGAAGATAAAAAGTATTACCACCTTGGACGACAATAATATCAAAATCCGCTAAATCATTAATTAACTGATTTTCAGTTTTCCCCTCAATATCATAATCAGTGACATTAAAACCTAACGATCTCATGGCCTCACGATCCTTTTCGACATAAGGGCCGGCCTCTGGTTCGGGTTTTGACGCCGTGATGATATGGACAAGCTTCATTTGACTTGCTGGCCTGGGCAGGATTTTTAAAAGTTCATCTTTGACATCCATGCCCGCAGAAGTTAAAAGTAATGTTTTCATAAGGTTATTATACTCCTATTCAATTCGATGCTCTTCAAAAAGAACTTTTTTGTTCCAAACGATCTCCGCGATTTGTTTTTGGCGCGGAGTTAGTTGTGAGCTATTAGTTTTGAATTCCACAAAAATAATCTTATCATCCTCAAACTGAACTCCGTCAATGGGGCTTCCTAAAAACCGGAAATTCTGTGGGTCGTAGGGGTAGTCCTTTAAAAATGGCATGAATTGTTCGCTCATTTTGCCGTATTTCGAGCTTAAAGACGATTTCTGAAAAGCAATTTGGTCGCGGTGCGCCGAAGCCCTCCGCCAGAGCCAAAAAAAGAATAAAGTCGTTGCCGATAGAATTAAAATTAGTTCAGCCTGCCAAGACATTTGACCTCCTTGTAATATCGCCTCTTGACGACGCGTTCACTTCCGACCGCCCTAGCCATCCTAGACTCGAACTGCGTTCGGGGCACCGGCTACTTTACCTAAAGGCGTTCGCGGTCATCACTTCGGCTCAATGCATCAATGATTGCTATTAAATTATTTAAACTTTCGAATAACACCTTTAACCCTCCCCTGAACAACCACTCTTTTGCTATAAATTGGCTTGTAGTTGCCATTGGCAGGCTGAAGGCGGATTTGACCCTTTTCCTTGTAGAAGCGTTTCAGGGTTGCATTCTCATTGTCTAATAGCGCCACCACAATTTCGCCATTTCGGGGAGAATCAGTTTGCTCAATGATAATATAGTCGCCGTCAAAAATGCCGTCATTAATCATGGAGTCCCCCCTGACCTTTAGGGCAAAAATGTTTTTGCCCATCATGTCGCGCGGGATATCGATGGTCTCATTAGTACGGATCGCTTGAATTGGGGCGCCGGCGGCAATACTGCCCATAAGCGGAATTTCAAAAGTGCGCTCATCCCAGCGAGGGGTCAATTGCAGAGAGCGGGCCTCGTTGTAGTCTTTGGTCAAAAAACCTTTATTTTTAAGATTTTCGAGGTGATCCGCCACCGTCGCAATTGATCCCAGCTGGAACGCGTCAGCAATCTCACGATAGGAGGGGGCGTAATCGTGAGCAAGGATAAACTCTTCGATAAAGTCTAATATTTCTTTCTGGCGTTTGGTTAATGTTTCCATAGGGTGCTCCTTTGGGCCACCGTGATTAGTTGTGATTTGTAGTGATTCATTGTTTGGCAACAAACCACTCAATCACCTAATTACTATTAATCACGGTATTTGACTGTTCTCTTTTTGTTCGTCTAAATACATCATACCGAACACCAACCGAACATGTCAAGTCCTAAAAATTACTGGTTTGAGTGCTAATTATTATGCGGAAAGCTAAATTTCCGCATAAAGTTATCCACAGATTTTATTGTGCGCTTTGAGGGCCTAGATCGTCTTCGGCTTCATCAAGTGGATTGGGTTTTTCGTGTGATTCCACATCTCGCTCCGCCTCTTCGAAATAATCGCGGCCGCCTGATTGCTCTGGTCGAATTGGCATAGGATTCAAGTCATTTTCAGCTTGCTCTAGTGGGTCCATTTCCGGATTTGGCATTTTTACTCCTTTATCTCGAGCTGTGTCGAGAGTTTTCAACTTAGTTTACTTTTTAATACTTCGTCTAATTTTGCCATCTTAATGGTTTCTTGGGAGGCATCATCCATATCACGAACGATTACAGAATTATCCAAAACCTCACGTTGGCCGATAATCAAAGCGATTTTAGCTCGCATTTTTGAAGCCAGGCGCAACTGTGCTTTTAAAGATTCTTTTCCCAAAATGCACGCCGCGTCATAGCCTTCTTCTTCGAGTTTAACGACTAAAGGCAAACATTTTTTTTGCGCTTTTTCGCCAATTTGGACAATACAAACATCGGCAGATTTAACATCTGGCACTTCAATCCCCTTGCTTTTAATTTTCTCTATCAAGCGCTCTGAGCCTGCGGCAAAACCCACGGCTGGAGTTTGGGGTTGGCCGAAAAGCTTCAGCAGCCCGTCGTAACGGCCACCACCTAAAACCGAGGATTGCCGGTTGGTGTCGTTAATGTCAAAAACCTCGAAAACTGTTTTGGTGTAATAATCCAAGCCCCTCACTAAGCGCGGGTTTAAATTATAGGGTATTTCCAGATTGTCGAGATTTTCGAGAACCGCCTTGAAATGAGTTTTGCAATCAGTGCACAGAGAATCAATGAGTTGCGGTGCACCGGAAATGATGCGTTGGCACTTGTCATCTTTGCAGTCTAGGATTCTTAAAGGGTTGGAGACATAGCGACGATTGCAGTCAACGCAAAGACTGGGCAAAAACTTTTCAAAATATTCGGTTAACTTTTTCTTCATTTTCGGCCGGCAGGTCGGACAGCCAACGGAATTAATATCAATGGTTAAGTCTTTGGCGAGCCCCAGCTTTTGCATAATTTGGTAGGCCAGGAAAATTAACGAAGCGTCGGTAAAAGGATTGTCGTCGCCCATTATTTCTACGCCAAATTGGTTAAAAGAACGGAGTCTGCCGGCTTGTGGCCGCTCATAACGAAAACACATGCCGTCGTAATAAAGCTTGACCGGTTGCGACCATGTCTTCATGCCGTGTTGTGTATAGGCGCGGGCAATGGAGGCGGTTATTTCAGGGCGGAGCACCAGGAGACGCGTATCTTCTTTGTCTCGGTCCTCAAGTTGCTCGGTAACGCCGGTGGCCCGTCGGACCTCGAACATTTCTTTAGTAATAATATCAGACTCATCACCAAGACTTTTTTGGAAAACCTCGGCATATTCAAAAATAGGCGTATCGATCCTGCCACAACCGAAAGTCTCGCATTTCTTTGTGAATATTTCACGTAAATATCGCCAGTACTTCTGTTTGTCAGGCAAAATATCGCGAGTGCCGCGCGGGGTTTGAAAGATTTGTTCCAATTCAACTCCGTTTCTAGCTATCATTAACCCGATTATAGCAGGCTAAAGAAGGCTTTTCAAGGGTTTTAAAGTTTAAGCGCCGCTTTGATTTTGCTTTTGGCTCCAGAAGTTTTTACAAACTTAAGCCAATCCTGCTTAGGTCGAGAATTCTTCTTGATCAAAATTTCGACAATATCACCGTTTTCCAAAGGTGTTGAAAGGTTGACAATCTTGCCATTAACTTCCGCGCCAACAGTATTATGGCCAATATCAGTGTGCACGGCATAGGCAAAGTCAATCGGGGTGGCGGCGGCTGGTAGGTTTTTAATATCGCCCCGCGGTGTGTAAACAAATATTCGGTCTGAAAAAAAGTCTGTCCCTAGGCTTTCGACGACCTCTTTATGGTCGCGCAACGCTTCCTGCCACTTTGAAAGCTCTCTAACCCAGACTAAGTCTTCGTAGGGTACGCGTCCATTTTGTTTAAAGAAAATATCCAAAGCGTTCTTTTTTTCTGAATAATGCCAATGGGCGGCAATACCATTTTCCGCGCGATCGTGCATTTCTTTGGTTCGAATCTGAACCTCCACAATCTGCCCTTTGTCTGTGAAAACAGTCGTATGTAGTGACTGATAGCCGTTTGGTTTAGGCTGAGCAATATAGTCTTTAATCCGCCCGACTAAGGGCTTATAATTTTCGTGGATTATACCTAAGACTCGGTAGCATTGCTCAATATTTGGAACAATGATTCGAAGAGCGACCAAATCATAAATACGGGACAGATCATTGTCATAACGTAAAAGTTTACGCCAGAGCGAATACCAATGTTTAGCGCGTCCATTAATTTCTGCTCTAATCCCGGCTTTTGCCAATTTCTTGAGAATCTTAAACTTGAGATCGCGGATATATTTCTCTTTTTCTTTTCTTGGGTGCACAACCCTTTTGGCTAAGGATCTGTATTCATCAGGGTAAACATAAGGAAAAGCCAAATCTTCAAGCTGACCCTTTACTTCACCCATGCCTAGCCGATAAGCCAAGGGCGCATAAATTTCTAGAGTTTCCTTGGCAATGCGATATCGTTTATTTGGTTCAAACCCGTCAAGCGTCTTCATATTATGAAGCCGGTCTGCCAATTTAATCAAAATAACGCGAATATCACGCGCCATTGCCACAAACATTTTACGCAAATTTTCCGCCTGACGTTCAAAGTCTTTTAACTGTTTTTCCGAGGTTACAAAAAGCCACTTCCTTACAATCCGGATTTTTCCCAGTTTAGTAACGCCATCAACTAGTTCGGCGACCTTTAGCCCAAAAACTTTTCTTATTTCTGCTAGGGCGCAGGCTGTATCTTCGCAGACGTCATGCAAAAGGGCGGCTGCCAAAGATTGGGCGTCGAGGTGTAAATTTGCGATAAAAATAGCCGTTTCAACCTCATGGGTTACAAACGGCTCTCCTGTTTTGCGGCGTTGTTCCGCATGGCGCTCTTTTGCAAACTCAAAAGCTTTTCGTACTAGCTTTTGATCCGCCTCACTTAAATAGTTAATTTTTTCTTTTAGATCCTTAAACAGCATCGTGCCTATAATAATAGGATATATTTATGAAAATATCAAGTCTAAGCGCGTTTTTTCATGCGACTTATAACAAAGATATAAAGGATTTCCAGGATACCGATGGTATTAATGACTAATAGCGCTATAAACCAGGGTTTACTATTATTCTTAGCTGCTTTCCAAAGAGCCACGCCCTTCCATGGTAATGTCTATAGGGCAGCCAGCAAAAACCAAATTTTTTGAGCGGGATCAGTTAAGTCAAGCATTTTACTCCTTTATCTCGAGCGGCGTCGAAAGATTTTTCTCGAGATTTTACTTAAACCCCGGTGGTGAAACCTTGGGTTCATATTTTGGTAAAACAAATGATAAAATTATCAAAACAATACTAATACAAGCGAGCGTTGCTGTCAAGCCGATGGTTGATTGCACAAGGGTTTGGTTAAAGTTTTCTAACGTGACGGAGACTACCTGCGTAATGTTTTGATCCAAGCGGCTCGACAAAAGTGTTTCTACCACTTGCATCATTTTTTGGTTGAAAAGCTCCAAAATCAAGAATGGCGCGGCGGCAATTAGTATCACCCACCCCACCCAGCCGCTAATCGCCCGCCAATTAGGCCAGCCCAAGGCGATCAAGCCAGCCGCTGATAGCAGGCTGATAATTAAACTGAGCCAAAAAACAATGTTGACCACATTAAAGGCCAAACGGATTCGATCAAAAACTGGTTGATTTTGCTTGACTAAATCGCCTAATGAATACTGATCCGGAATTAGAGTTAATAATGGCCCCAGATCAGCGTTTTTAGCTGATTCTTCAATGCTTTCAGCTGAAAGATCCGGAGATTTGCAATTTATAACCACCTCTTCCCCGATAATTTTGTCCGGTTTATCGCCGTCTTTGCAAGCGGGCAGTTTGTCGTACTCTGCCCGGAAGACTGTTGGGGCGACAATGGGCCATTGAGTTTTTAAATTTTCTTTCCAGATAGATAAGTCGATGGTCTCATCAATAGTGGTGGTTTTACCGCGAGCATAATCGAAAAATGCCACCAGGGCCTTATCGGTCTGGTCACTCAAAAGTGCCGGGGTAATAGTTTTTAAAATCACTTTAGTCAAAGCTGTGGCATTAAGATTTTCTTGGCCTGATTCGCGTTGGCTTAAAGCCAGCGCATCAACCGAGCTAGACAGTTGCGTTAATAATTCGTTTTTATCTAAGGCTTTAAGCCAAAATTGCGGTGCAGTTAAATTTTTGATTTGGCTTGCGAGGATAAAAATTGTCAAAAAAATCATCAAAATAAAAGCCACAAGGCTGGCCAAGCATGAGTTTTTCAAAATTACCTCCTTATGTAGTTTGAAATTATGTATTGCTATTTAAATTTTACGCTTAGAGGTCGAACTAGTAAAGACGATATGGTTTTGTTTAAGATCGATTTTAATTAAGTCGCCGGGGGCAAATTGATTATTTAAAATTGCTTCAGACAAAGGATTTTCGATCAGATCGGTTATCGCCCTTCTCAATGGCCTGGCGCCAAATGTTGGCTCCCAGCCATGCTGGGCGAGAAACTCCGCTACCTTTAAACCGATCTGGAAACGATAACCTTGTTTAACCAGGCGATCGGTCAGCTGCACTAGTTGAAGCTCAGCAATTTTATGAATTTCTGGTTTGCCCAAAGGTTTAAAGACAATGATTTTATCTAAACGGTTCAAAAGCTCCGGTCGGAACTCTTCTTTCAATTTTTTTAAAATATCGTTTTCCATTTTTTCAAAATCTTCAGCCGCAGTT
>Ga0172374_1000178_pt1 | contig 53757 bp, 59 predicted proteins | sample LakKiv3m_FD_114536 | JGI IMG/M metagenome (GOLD analysis project Ga0172374, IMG submission 114536) | Freshwater microbial communities from Kabuno Bay, South-Kivu, Congo - kab_092012_10.3m | ecosystem: Environmental > Aquatic > Freshwater > Lake | place: Democratic Republic of the Congo... | reverse complement strand
TGTTGACCGACGACCGACCCGAAGTCATCAAGCTGCTGCTGGGCGTCGCCGAATACGTCTACGATTCGGTCCTTCGCGATTATTGCGTCATCATCGTTGAAAAACATGATGATGACGAACTGCGTCGCTGGGCTGTCCGCGCCTTGATCAAACAGCATCCTGAGGTATGGCTGGCCGACATGTACCGTTTGTCCCCGGACCCAATCATCAAGCAAGCCGTGATTCAGGCTTCCGCCAACCAAGTCGATGAGACGACGTTGTTGCGTCTACTGCGCGACCTTGACGGAGGCGATCTCGATCCCCAGCGGATCGACGCCATCTCGCACATCGTCTACGATTCCAAGACGTTGCTCCTGAAACTGGTGAATCTTTTCCCAACGCTCCAAGGCCCGCAAGCGAAGGGCGTGACCCGCGTTTTGAGCCACCACGTCAACTATCTGATTCTCCACTTAGGGGAAGTTCATGAAGCCACTCTCAACCAACTCGTGGCGTCGATGATGAACCTCCACATCATTGAGGATCTCATCGACTTCCTCAATCGCAACAAGACGGGCGGCGCCATCGGAAAACTGTTGGCGACCCTGAGGCTCGGAGCCGCCAAAGACGATTTCGTGATGGAACAATTCGCGATTTACCTCGACCAGGACCTATTGGGAAGAATGGGTTTGATCAAGAAAGCGCAACCGCCCTCCGTCCGCGCGAAAACGCCGCTTGACCGCCGCAAAATCGTCTGGATTTCCGGATGGTGCCTCTTTGCCATCATCTTGATCCCTTTGATTTCATTTCTGCAGCTCATCCCCGGTATCTTTAGCCTCACCGATCCGTTCACGGCTCTTCTGGTCCGCGTCAACCAATCGGTCGTCGGCTATTTCATGATCGTCAATCTCATCTACGTCTTCCTGTTGGTCATCGCCGTTTTTGGCGCCCGCAAGACCGACTCCTTGTGGCGCGTCAAGAAGGCGACGCTTTTGTTTGAACAGCATCTGTTGCCGTCGATCTCGATCATCGCTCCGGCCTACAACGAGGAAAAAAGCATCGTCGAAAGCGCGACCTCGCTTTTGAATCTCCGGTATCCGAGTTATGAAGTCATCATCGTCAACGACGGTTCCAAGGATGAGACGCTCGAAAGCCTAATCACCCATTTCAAGCTGGAACGCAAGCACCCGTTCTTCCGTCAGGAATTGACCACGAAAGGCTTGCGCGGCGTTTATGTAAATCCTCAAATTCCCAACCTCATCGTCATCGACAAGCATAACGGTGGCAAGGCCGACGCCCTGAACATGGGCATCAACGCCGCCAAGGGGCAGTATGTCTGCGGCATCGACGCCGACTCGCTGCTCGATGAGAACGCCTTGTTGAAACTGATGAGCGTGACGCTTGACGACGACTTGCCGTTTTTGGCCATCGGCGGCAACATCGTGCCCGTCAACGGGTGCAGCGTCGACCGCGGCAAGATTGAAACCCACGGCCTCGGCGGCAAACCGATCGTGCGCTTCCAGACGCTGGAGTATCTCCGGGCTTTCACGAGCGGGCGCATCGGCTGGTCGGAACTCCGCTCGCTTTTGATCATTTCCGGGGCTTTCGGCGTGTTCCGGAGAACCGAGTTGATGGCCGTCGGCGGCTACCTCACGAGCAGCGGCAAACTTAAGAAAGACACCGTCGGCGAGGACATGGAACTCGTGGTCCGGCTGACCTACCAAGCGCTTAAAAACCGGAATTTATATCGGGTCGCCTACGTCCACCACGCCGATTGCTATACCGAACTTCCGAGCGAATTCAAAAGCTTGATGCGGCAGCGCAACCGCTGGCAGCGCGGTCTGCTCGACATTCTCAATTATCATAAGCGGCTCCTGTTCAACCCGCGCTACAAACAGCCGGGGATGATCGGTTTCCCCTACTTCTTCATTTTCGAGATGATGGGCCCGTTTTTGGAAATGGTTGGCTATTTGGCGCTCTTTTTGGGTCTTGTTCTCGGAATATTGAACATGCCGATCGTCATTTTGCTCTTCACGGTGACCATCGCTTTCGGCATGGTCATTTCGCTTTTCTCGTTGCTCGTGGCCGAGTGGCGCTCGACGCTTTACTCGGTCAAGGAAACGTTCATCCTGATCCTATACGCCATCGTCGAAAACTTCGGGTTCCGGCAGATCATTAGTTTCCATCGGGTCGTCGCCACGTTCTCGGCCTTGAGGGAATCGGGCAACTGGGGCAACCAGACGCGCCAAGGATTCAAGAAAAAGAGTTGAACTTAGGTCTTATGGACGTCGCCGCCGTTAGGGACGGTGGTCGCGACATACTGTTGGAATCTGCCAAGAATGACACGCGGCAACTCGACGTCGATCGTCATCAGCTGGCTGCCGTAGTCGATATTTATGATATGTCCTTCTTGCTGCAGGGCGCTGTATAGATCGGGTTCCGTGTATGGAATGCACAAGACGACCTGGACGTAACGGTCGTCCATGTATTCGCTGATTTTGTCTTCCAACACCTGGAAGCCGATGTCTTTGAGAGCCGACACGAAGATCATTTCCTCGGACACATCGTGCTCGAAGTGGCCCATCAGGTCGATCTTGTTGACGACGAAGATGAGCGGTTTCGGCCCGTCCCAGATGTCGGCCAACGTCGTTTCGATCGTCGTCATGTGGACGTTGTATTGGGCTTCGGTCACCGAGGGATCCATCACGATGACGATGAGGTCGCTCAATTCGATTTCCTCAAGCGTCGAGCGGAACGCGGCCACCAGATGCGGGGGAAGGTCGCGGATGAAGCCAATCGTGTCGATGGCCACGAAGCGGCGGTTGTTGGGCAAGACGATCAAACGGGCCGCCGTGTCGAGCGATGAGAAGAGCAAATCCTGCGACAGTACTTTTTTGGATGTCGTCGGATTGTTGCGTGAGTGTTCCGTCAGCCGGTTGAGGAGCGTTGATTTCCCCGAATTGGTATAGCCGACGATGGCCACCGTGAACACGCCGTTATCTTGGCGTTTCTTCCGTTGCGTGTTCCGTTGGACAATCATTTTCTGAAGCGCGCGCCGGTCGCGCAGGATGTTTGTCCGTAAACGGCGCCGCTCAAGCTCGAGTTTTTGTTCCCCGGGTCCGCCGATCGTCGTCGTCGCCCCGCGTTGACGCGACAGTTCGCGGTACTTGCCGATCAGGCGCGGCAGCATGTATTGGTCGCGAGCGAGCGACACCTGGAGTTTGGCGACTTGGGAATGGGCGCGCATCTCGAAGATCTCGAGGATCAGCACCGTGCGGTCGAGCACCTTGATGTCGAGCCCGAGCTCGAGGTTGCGGAAATGGACGGCCGAGAGTTCGTTGTTGAAGATGACGAGGTCGGCGAAGTTGTCGGCGATCAGCCGTTTCAATTCTTCGAGTTTGCCCGAGCCGATGTAATAGCCGGGGGTCGGTTTATTGCCTTTTTGGACGAAACGGGCGATGACCTCGTAATTGGCGGAATGGGCGAGCGTCGCCAATTCGTCCATCGAGTCGTCGAACGCCTCGTATCCCGGCGTCTCCAAACCGACCAAAATGGCTTTATTCCCAATCATGGTTTACCTCTTCTTCCCGGGCCTTGAACTTGGTTTTCGGCTGTTTGATTTTCCAAAGAATCCAGCCGAGCGCCCCAACAATCAAGGAAATGAACAATCCCCAGTAAGCGACGCCGATGCCGTTATCGTCGATCCGGAACCACCCAAGGGTTCGATAATCCATGAAGAAATAGGGGACGAACGGGTTTTCCGATGAAAATTCAAGCCCGATGAAAGTGGCAAGCAGTACGAAAACGAAATAACCAAGCGGCGGCACGAGCGCGTACCATATTTCGCTAATCGATGTCGCTTGGCCGCGGTCGAACACCCAATAATCGGCCAACGACAGGAGCGGGGCGATGAAGTGCAGGGTGATGCTGGTGACCGAGAAGACATAGATAAGCGGCAACACCGGCGTCAAGATGAACCCGAAGACGATTAATGTCAGCATCACGCTCGTCAGGCTGACGAATTTGATCGTCCGAAGCGTCGGATTGGCAAGCGACGATTTGCCATAATGACGCAAAATCTCGTCGGCTAGAAAAATGGCCATGACGACTATGTTCAAAATATTGCTCTGAAGCGTGAAATAAAGGAGCGAGCGCACGCCGTCGCCCGTTATCAGCGACATGATGACGGAATTGGCGACGCCGATGAAAGCGAAGGCGACGGCACCGCCCTTGAGCGCCACCGACAATTTCGTGCGTTTATCCATCGTTTTCATATCCAAAACCAATCGCTCATCATGCCGACGAGATCAATGTACGACAAGAGGAAATTCAAACTTGCCAAAAGGACGGCGTAACCCGCGAAGGCCGCCCAGAGACGGCTATCGCGCGCCTTGATGGCGTTTATCATGTTGAAAAGCAGGAGGACGACAGCCAGCGGAATCGAGGCGACGATGATGCCGTTGGACCATAGATAGGCGATCGTGCCGATCGGATTGTTGTAACCGCCGCCTTCAATCGGAACGTAACCGAAGCCGATCAGGGTAATCAAAGCCACGAGTATCACCAGGAAAAAAGCATAACTCGCGAGAAGGACGAAGACGTCGAAGACATAGGTCCATGTCGGTTGGTTATGCTTTTGGGGAAGGATGAAGAGGGTCTTGACTAGATTTCTTAGTTCCATGATGACGAAATAATCATACCATCACAGAGCCTCGTTGCTCATCCGATTTTTCGATTTCAGACGCGAATCAGAATGTAATCGCCGTTATGGGACATGACCTCGACGAGCTTGAAATGCCCGTGGCGACGTACGTATTGCCTTGCGGCTTTCACGAGGGCCGGCATCGAGTCGAACAGGGCGACGAGATCGGCTTCGCCTCGGCGGTTTTTAATGATGGCGTGTCGGAAGATGCGCCATTTGGCGGCTCCCAAGGGCAACCACAGGAAGATGCGCGGCCCGTGTTTGGGAAAGACCTTGATGACCATTAGGAAACGGTGACTTCGACGTGGTTGCCGTCGGACGAGTCAATCTCCACGAGCTTGCCGATGACACCTTGCTCGATCAGGTTCATGATCTGCTTGAAATCGATGTTCTTGAGGGCTTCGTTGCCGTTGACGGACGGCATGGCCGCGCCTGATTCGACGATGATTTTGAGCAAGGCGACCGGGATGTTGATGCGGACCTTGTCGCCGTCGGTGGAATCGACGGTCACTTTCAACGTCATGTTCTTGACGTCTTTCCGTTCGTTTTCCGGGACGAGATGCGGGGTCTCTTTCGTTTTTCCGACGAGATCGTCGACGCTGACGCCGAGCACGTCCGACAGCGTTAACAGACCGTCGATGTCGGGATACGAGGCGTCGGTTTCCCATTTGGAGACCGCTTGGGGTGAGACGTGGAGTTTTTCGGCGATGTCTTCCTGCGTCAGCCCTTTATCTTTTCTCAGGCGGGCGAGACGGGTGCCAAAGCTTTCTTTCATATGTGTGTCCTCCTTTTTCTGGACGCCCTCATTTTAGGGCCGCGTTAGCCGTAAAGTAAGCGACCAAAAGTTGAAAATGACCATTTTTCTATAATTATAGTTGTTTTTTCACTCAACCAAAAGTTGATAAGGCCTTTTTGTATGAAAAAGAGTCGCGGAACGAGCCGGCGACCCCGATGCGTAAAATTCGATGAAACCTACCGCAGTTCCTTGAAGGGAACCTCCTCGACGTTGGCGGTCTTCTTCAGATTGAGATAGAACTCATAGGTCGCCAACATCATTTTGGGGCCGACCCAAAGGAACAGGATGCCAAACGTCAGGAAGCACAGGATGATCCAGCCGATGTAACTGAAATGGAGACAGAAGAGCCGCCACTTATGGCCGCGCATCATGTCTTGGCTTTTCCGAAGCGCCTGCATCGGATCGATTGTCGGGTTTTCCTTAAGAATGAAAAAACTCATCGAATAGGCATAGCCCATGATGATGCCCGGGATGATAAGCAAAAGCGACCATAGGAAAACGAATATTTCCTGTAGTAAAAAAACGACCATGGCGTTAACGAAGTTCTCAAAGCCCTTGAAGAGCGTCTCGAGAGGGGGATTTTCCTTGTTGGAAACCCCGGCGAGGAACATAACGAGGCCGAGGGTGAGCGGGCCGGCGATGATGAACGAGCCGATAAACGTGCCGGAAGCCATGCCGAGGATGGCGACGTAAAGCAAATAGACGAGAACGGTATTCGTGGTATAGGATGACATTTTTTCATCGGCGATGTTTCGGAATTCGCTGCTGGTCATGGTTCCTCCTATATTTCGACGTAGACGTTCCCGTCTTCGACGGTCGCGGCGTACGTTCTGACGCTTTGGGAATCTTTCTGGGGCACGAGCAGTTTGGCTTTGAGGCCCATGACGACCTGGCCGGTCGTCACATTGACCTGAAGCCCGTGTTCCTTGCATTGGATGACGCCATCGTCATATTTTCCCAGCGACAGCGGCGCTCCCTTGTGCGGACATTTGTCGGCGATGGCGTAAGCTTTGCCGTCAAAGGCGACGACCAACAGCGGCCGCTCGTTGACGATGACGCGCAGCTTGCCTTTGGCGCGCAACTCAGCATACGGACAGATCATTTTTTTCATTCCGAACGCTCCTTAGATAAATATAGCATCGTCATGCGGGAAGGGGCAAATAATCGGGGGGGGCGCCAAGAGAAAAGAAAGGCGATAAAACCTTTCTTCCTTTGCCCGAATACGGCGGGCCATCCCTTGATCAGCTGGCGTCTTTGTCGTCGTCGTCTTTGATGTTCTTGAGGTTTTCAAACGCCTCGTCGGCGTTTTCCTTGGTCCGGAAGTCGGTCATCATCTGATTGACATGCTCGTATTTTTCAATCACGCCGCGTCCCGAATAGTGGTATCGGGCTGTCCGATCGCGCCTGATGCCCAACGATTCCGAGGTGGCGAACGCGTCGATGTTGGCGCCCAGGAACACGAATTCCCAGCCTTCTTCCTGCTTCGTCATGATCATCTGCCGCACCTGGCGATACGTGAATTCGCGGCTGGCGTTTTCCATCCCGTCGGTCGTGATGACGAACAGGACCTTTTCGGGCTGTTCGGCTAAGTTCAGTTCCTTGTGGGCGCCTCCGATTTTGCGGATGCTTCTGCCGACGGCGTCCAACAAGGCCGTCGTCCCGTCGGCGAAGTAGACCTCCCGCGAAATGAAGGGCACCCTTCCGATGGGAACGCGGTTATGCAAGACATACATTTTTTCATTGAACAGCACCGTCGAGAAAACGGCTTCCGCGGACACCTCCTTCTGCTGTTCCAGCAAGCGGTTGTACCCGAGGATCGTTTCCTCGGTCAGATGGGACATCGATCCGCTGCGGTCAAGAATGAAGACGATTTCGACCAAACCTTTTTTCATGGCTAAGTCCTCCTTTATGGCCATAGCATAACGAAAAAAGGTCGGCGTTTTGTCAACCTGAAAGCGACATTTTCAGCAGCCTAACAGCGGCAGTTTATAGTCATCCAACGTGATGTTGATGGTGACGATGTTGTATTCTTCGCGTTCGATGTGATAGCGGATGATTAAATCGCGGTCCTGGCTCATCGATAAAGTGAAACCAGCCCGTTTCAACAGGTCAAGCGAATCGTCGAGATCAAGGCGCAGGCCGAGGCATATGGCGATGGCCGTATCCTTGCTTGGCTGATAATGGATATCGTTCGTCATTTTGGAAAACAGTTGGCGGCTGATGTGCGCCCGAGCGTAGACTTCGGGATCTTTGTATCCTTTGCCGTCGATCCAGTCGATGACCGCCTGCATGAATGTCGGTTCTTTGGTCAATGGCAATTCGGCCATTATGGCGTTTTGCGCGAGAGGGGGTCTTTTTCTTCCGAATTCTTGATACTGAAATGCTAATGGGAAATCGTCTTGTTCTTGTCGCGGTTCCTCGATTTGGTCGCACATATTTGGATACATCACCAGAGCAAGGTCGATGGCTGTGGTATCGAACAAGACGAGCTTCATGTCTAAGCCGTATTTCACGGCGAATGGATCGAGAATCGCGACAGCGATGCGTAGGGCTTCGTGTTTTGGATAACCGTATAAGCCGGCGGATAAAAGCGGGAAGGCGACGGATTGGAAACCATGTTCGACGCATGTGTCAAGAACATGACGATAGGCTGTCGTGAGCCTTCGGGCTTCGTTTTCGGTCCCGCCTTGGTACACCGGGGCGACCATATGGATGACATGCCGCGCCTTGAGACGATAACCGTCGGTGACGATCGGGGTGCCTTCCGGAAGCAAGCCGTGACGGCGCCGCTCGTCCAAAAGCAAAGGCCCGGCGGCCATGTTGATGGCGGCTTCGACCCCGCCTCCGAAGGTCGGATGGGGGTCGGCCGAATTGACGATGGCGTCGACGTCCATCATGACGATGTCGTTTTGGATGATGCGGAAGGGCATGTCTTGATTATACCTCCGCCGGCGCCGTTTCATGGAAGGCGTTTTTGTCCTTGGTTGGCTGTTTCGTCAAGGAGAAAGCTCGTATCGGGTGCCCACAGAGTATAAATAATGCTGAATATTCCATTAATTACATGTTAAAATAAATAAAATCCAAGCAAAGGGAGAACGAAAGATATTATGTCCCGCATCATTGTCATCGCTGGGGATTTGGCTTCCGGGAAGTCGACCCTCGCGAAAAATCTCTCGTCACATTTCAAAATCCCCTACTTCACGAAGGAGGGCATCAAAGAAATCCTGAGCGAAGAGATCCAGTACCAGGATCGCGCCGAAAACAAGAAACTGTCCAACTCCGCCATCGATGTCCTCCTCCATATCCTAGAACGCGTCGCCGAAAGCAATGGCAGCGTCATCCTCGAAGCCAATTTCCACAAAGCCGAACTCGAAAAAATCAAACGCGAATGCGAACTCCATCACTCTGAAGTAGTCCTCTTGTATCTGACCGGGGACATCGACGTGCTCTACGAACGCTTCATGTATCGTGAGTACTACCAAAACCGCCATCCTGTCCACCTAACGCATCCCCTGCAAGATATCGATGAATTTGAAACCTACGTCAATAAATGGCGCGATGAGGAGCAAGTGCTCCCGCGCCACTACATCGACGTTACCAACTGCGACCGCGAGATCATCTTCGCGAAAGCATTAGAAAAACTGCAAGAAATCGAAGCAAAGAAATAACATAGGAAGGTTTGCATATGACATACGAATCGGAAAAAATCCGCAATATTATTTTCTTGGGCCACCAAGGCAGCGGCAAAACGACTTTGATCGAATCTTTGGCGAGTTTGACCACCAAAGCCCCCAAAGGCGCGATTGAGCGCAAAAACACCGTCAGCGATTTCACCGTCGAGGAGAAAAACCGCCTCAGCTCGTGCAATTTGGCGGTCGTCCCCATCGAGCATAACGGCTACAAGCTGAATCTGCTCGACGCCCCCGGCAACGACAGTTTCGTCTACGAGATCATCGGCGTGCTCGACATGATCAAAGGGGCCGTCTTGGTCATCGACGCCCAAAAAGGGCTTGAAGTCGGCACCGTCAAACATTTCAACTTCCTCCGCAAACACGGGGTCCCGACCTTCATCTTCATCAACAAGATGGATAAGGAATCGATCAAATACGAGGAACTGCTCGAAGCAATCAAAACCAAATTGGGCAAACAGGCGATTTCCTTCGTCTACCCGATCGGACGCCAGGACAGTTTCGACGGCTTCATCGACGTCATTTCGCTCAGAGCCCGTAAATACGACGGAACGACATGCGTCGACGACGTCATCCACGAAGACAAGAAAGCCAAAATCATGGATCTCCACAATGTCATCGCCGAACAGGTGGCGGTGACCGACGAAGCCTTGCTCGAGAAGTTCTTCAGCGGCGAGACCTTGTCGGAAGCGGAAATCGACAAAGGGCTGCACACGGCCGTCCTTTCCGGCGATTTGGCCCCGATTCTCGTCGGCAGCGCCGTCAAAGACATCGGCGTCGACACAATGCTCGAAATGATGATCGCCTATCTCCCGAACCCAAACGAACTGAAACCATACGTCGTCAAAGCCAATGACGGGAGTGAGATCGTGCGCCACACCGTTTCGGGCGACCCCTTCAGCGCTTACGTCTTCAAGACGATGATCGACCAGTACAAAGGCTCGACCAACATCGTGAAAATCTGCTCGGGCACCTTGAGTCTCGGCGACGAGATCTATTGTCCGAACACCCAAGCCACTTTCAAAGTGTCCCAGATGTTCTTCTTGTTTGGCAACAAACAGACGCCGGCCGAAAAGGTCTATGCCGGCGATATCGTCGGCTTGGCCAAGCTCGAGGGCGTCATCACCGGCCATACCTTGTGCGACAAGACGAAACCAATCACCTATCCAAAGGCCAAATACCCGACTGCCGTCTACTACCGCGCCGTCAGCACCAAGAATCCGAAAGAGGAAGAAAAACTCGGCGGCGCCCTCGTGAAGATGCAGACCGAAGACCCGATTCTCGAAGTCGCCCGCAACAACGAGACAAAGCAACTTCTCATCGGCGGTCTCAGCAGCTCGCATCTGGCCTACGTGCTTGAGAAAATCCAAAACATGTACGGGATCGGCGTCGAAGTCGCCGCACCGAAAATCAACTACCGCGAAACGATCAAGAGAGAAGCATCGGCGCCCGGACGTTACGTCAAGCAATCCGGCGGCAGCGGTTTCTACGGCGTTGTCGAAATGAAATTCCTCCCGAGCGGCAGCGACAAGAACGAGTTCACCGAAGAAATCTTCGGCGGAGCCGTTCCCAAAAACTACATTCCGGCCGTCGAGAAGGGCTTCTTCGAATCAATCAACCAGGGCCTGCTGGCCGGCTTCCCGGTCCTCGGCGTCAAAGCCGTGCTCCTGGACGGCAAATACCATCCGGTCGATTCCAACGAATTGGCTTTCAAGATGGCGGCCGTCATCTCCTTCAAGGACGCCTACATGAAATGCTCGCCGACGATCCTCGAGCCGATCATGAAAATCACCATCAGCGTCAGCAATGAATTCACCGGCAACATCATGAACGACCTCAACCAGCGCCGCGCCCGCATCACGAGCATGGACGAAAAGGCCAACAACATCCAGGAAATCGTCGCCTTGGTTCCCGAAGCCGAAATCCTCGACTACGTGACCAACCTCCACGTCTTATCGCAAGGCAGCGGCTTCTTCAACCGCGAGTTCGATTCGTACCAGGAAGTGCCAGCCCATCTGATCGAGGGCGTCATCAAAGCCAACTCGATGCTCAGACCCACGGAAGGAAAATAGAAAACCAAACGAAAACGCTGTCAAATCGGCAGCGTTTTTTATTTGGAGTTATAACCGGCCAGTTCGCTATACTCGCCGTTCCGCGACTCGAACAATATGAAGCGGTTGACCGTGACATTCACGGGTGGACCGGCGAAAGTCATGGGAACGTTTCGTTTGCCGCGGCCGATCGTGACGTGGGGCGTATAACGATATTGCAACCCCGGAATAACTTCTTTGACGGCGGCTTGGACATTGCGGGCCAAGCAATCCAATCGTTCCGATGGTTCGATGCCCACCCAATAAACGGTTTGGCTGTTCGTGAATGTTCCCACATGGTCGATGTCAATTGAAAACGGCGCGAACGTAATGTTATCTAATGCTTCCTTAATCGTATCCGCCTGATTCGTCTCTCCGATGTATAGAAGCGTCAGATGCAGTTTATCGGCCCGTTCCGATCTGATCGAAGGCTGGTTCAAATACCGACGTTGGATACCGGTCAGCCTTACAATCGCCTCATCGTTTAATTTGATGCCGACGAACAACCGCATGTCAGATGACTCCCAAAGGAATCAACGTCACGAGAAGCAGCGCCACTAATCCCCAGGTGACTGCCAAGAACAGTTTCTGCGTTTTCGGTTTGGCGTCATGCATGAGGAAGGCCGCTAAGAAGAACGGAATATAGGTGGTGATGAAAACCGGGATGGCGCCCCACCACGGATAGACCCAGATGAACGCCGGCGTGCCTGCCAGGAATATTTCAAAGATAGCGAAGAAGGCCGCGTTTCCGATCGCGAACAAGATGCGGTTATTGATACCGAGGATTTTCAATTTGGGATCGTTGGGCAACAACTTCGACATGACCAACCCGGCGATTGAAAACATCAGCGACAATTCCCAAGAAACACCGACGAGAAGAATGAACGAGGTACTTTCGGGAGACACCGTCCAAAGCGCATACCCCGAAGCCGTCTGGATGACGGCGTTGGCGATTTCGTAGATCCAATGAACGCCATACAGCGCCAGCGCGGCGACGATGCCTTTATAGTTTTTGTTCTTCAATTCATGGCCATAGACGTAAATGACGAAGGCGAAGAGGGCGATGAACGTCCAGTTGAAATGGGCGGTCGAGCGCACGCCGGCGTTTCCGGCATCCGCGAATGGCGTGTTTGCCGTTTCACCCCAAAATTTGAAGAAGGCGCTGTTCTGTCCGAGCAGCGATAAAACATAGATTAAAAGAGCCACTGCCATAACGGCCGCGGCAATCGGCCATGCCGTTTTAAGTATCCGCGTCAACTTGTTTTCTTCTTTCATATATCGCTCCTTTTCGTTTCCATGGGTTGCGTGTGCCGATATTCGTTTCCATAACAACGCATGATGCGCGCGAGTCGTAATGTGTTGTAACGGCTGTGTTTGCCGCTTGGCTCCAAGATGAAATGACGGGGTCCTTCCTGCGGTGCCAATGCTTTAAGACGACCATCGGCATCGGCCCGTCTCAGCAAATATCCGATGGCTTCCGCCATCCGCTCATCATAAGGGACGTTTAACGCGCGGAAGCAGTCAAGCGCGCGGATGACGTTGTATTTCCAGCCTTCGGGGAACGTCCAGCGGAGAAAGGCGTCTTTGATGATTTCCCCAGTCCGTTCGGACCGAAACAGGCGTTTCCGCAAGATGAAATCAATCGCGTGTCCGGCTTGGGCCAACAATTCGTCCAATCGATACGAATATCCGTTGGCGGTATAAGCTTGGATTGCTTCCAACACCGACAAAGTCGTGTGCAATGAACTGCTGTGAGGTGCCGGCTTATGGCGCCACGAACAATTCCAGCCGCCGTCGGGAAACTGGTGAGCTAAGACATAATCCACGATTTCGTTTAGTTTTATAGATTGATTAAAACCGTAGGCGTTCATCCTGAGGACCATCGCGGCGACGCACATGTCCTGATGGCCCGTCCAATGCTCGGGATCGTGGGAAGGCCACATGCGCTCGAGCAGGATGGCGATGCCTTTTTGGTAGGCCGGATGGTTCGGATCAACTCCGAGGCACGTCAAATCGAGCAGCGTGTAATGCGTCGAGACGTATTTGGGGGAATAGACGCCGCCGCCCCACATCCCAGTGGCCGGGTCGACCAAATCGAGATAACGCCGGACATGCCCGGACGCCATCAAGGCGGCGCGGTATTGTTTTAAGACGGGTTCCGGCGTGTCTAAAAGATCGCGTTGGACTTGGTACCTAATCGAAGGATCGCCCTCAAGCAGCCACGCGATGACGTCCATCAAACGTTACTTCCCGCCTTGTTCGTGATCAAGCAACAGCCGTTTCAAACCGATGTGCTCCGGTCCCGAATAGCCGCGCATCTCGCCTTTGGAGCCGATGACGCGGTGGCAGGGGACGACGAGCCCGACCGGGTTTCGCTTGCACGCCTGGCCGACGGCCTGAAGCGCTTTCGGGTTTCCGATTTGCATAGCGATGTCTTGGTAGGTGCGCGTTTCCCCGAAGGGAATCGTCATCATGGCGCGCCAAACTTTGAGCTGGAACGGCGTGCCGCGCTCGAAGCGAACCGGAAAATCGAATGGTTTCCGGTTTGTGAAATAATCATTGATTTGGCGCGCCAGAACGGGATGGCGCGGATACTGCCGCTCCTCTTGTTTCAAAAACGTCATTTCGACGAGTTCGTCGTTATGAAGCGTCATCCTAAGGAGCCCGAGCGGCGTTTCCTCGTCATAAATGGCGCGGACGTCTTTGTCAGTACTCACTGGGTTTGTCGATTCCTTTCAACACGTTGAGCACGGCTTGGTTCAACGATTGCAGTTCCTGCTCGCCGGGATAAACGTAGATCGGGGCGATCCATTTGACGCGTTCGCTGACCTTAGAAACGAACAGTCGGCTGTGGCTGACGCCGCCGGTGATTAAAATGGCATCGACTTTGCCCATCGTGACCGTGGCCATCGCCCCGATGTCTTTGGCGACTTGATAGACGAAGGCCTCGAAGATAAGTTTGCCTTTTTCGTCGCCGGCTTCGATCATCGCCATGACTTTGCGCATGTCGTTGGTGCCCAAATATGCTTGAAAACCGCCGTTGCCGCGGATGTTCTTCAACATCTGGTAGGAGTCGAATTGGCCCGAGTAGCAAATGTCGAGGAATGGTTTCAAAGGTAACGAGCCCGATCGTTCCGGCGAAAAAGGTCCCTCACTCAAGGCGTCGGTGACGTCGACGACCAACCCGTGATGATGCATCCCGATGGAGATGCCGCCGCCGATGTGGGCAACGATGAGATTGACGTTTTTATAATCCCAGCCAAGTTCGCGGCAATGCTGCTTGGCGATGGCTTTGTGGTTGAGGGCATGGAACGTCATCGGGCGGGTCATCAAGGGCGAACCGGATACCGCCGCCACCTCGGTGGCTTCGTACGTGCTCGGTGGGTCGGTTATATATGCTTTGATGCCATAACGTTTGCTTAGCGAATCCCCGATTAGCGCGGCGATGTTGCTCGGATGCTTGATCGTCGAGTGGATCGAGTCGTAGATGATGTCGTCATTAATGAGATATGTGCCGCTGGGTACTGATTTGATGATGCCGCCGCGGCAGCTGATGGCCGAGATCGTTTCCCATTCGATGTGCGCTTCTTCAAGCGCCTTTTCGATAATGCTTTTCCTGAAGGCGATTTCCGAATCGAGATCGGTGTAATTCTTTAGTTCTTCGTTCGTGTGGTGAAGGTTGAATTCCTTGACGAGGCGCTCATCCTCGAAAATGCCGATCTTCGTCGATGTGCTGCCGGGGTTGATGGCCAAAATGCGATACACGTTTTTTCCTCTTATCCATTTAGTATAAAGGCAAATCGAGGTTTTTTGTATGCTTGGCCAATGAAAAACCGGCGAAGGCCGGTCTGTCGATGATAAGTTTTATCATGGTTGGTTCTTTCAAGATGTTGACGACGCGTCATGAAATGACTGTGGCTTTCATGCGTCTTCTTTCTTTGGCGTCCCCGCCAAATGGTTTTGCGCCCGATAAAAGTATTCGCCGGCGATGACGAATTTGGTCGGAAGCTTCGGATCGTCCATTCGAAACATATAAACCTGGCGATTGTTGTAGATTTGGATGTTGTCGCCGATGTCCGAAGGCAGATACTCGACCGATTTGGTGCTGAAACGGTAAGTCACATTCTCCCCTTTATCGGTGCCCTTGTATTCATAGCGTTCGCGATTCAAGCTGATGACGCCCGCTCCAACGGGAACAAGGGTATTCCCTTCTTCCTTGACGAGACGTACGTGAGCCGTCAACTCATAGGCGGGATTGACGCTTATCGCGGCGATCAGAAGCCGGCGCTGCTCCTCGAACAACTCGTAGACGGACATGCCGTTCAACATGCCGAACTGATCGTATACCAGCGCGTGACCGCAGCTTGGGCACGTCAGGCGGTTGGAGACGGCCGTCAGGCCTTCATGCCGGCATTCGGGGCATTGGTACAGCACATTCTCAAGATTGTCGATGGGCCGTATTTTGTAGCGATGCCGGTGTTTGCGGTTATATTCGCCGGTGTTAAAACTTAGCTTTTCGTTCATCGCGTCAAAGATCGCGGTCTCGTCGTATTCCTTCAGCTGTTCGGGTGTGAATAACTGGAAAATGTCGAGAAACACTTTTCCCTTGAAGACGTATTTGGACCAAGGCGGGCTCATCAGGTAGCCGTTTTGGATTTGGGCGACGTAGACGTTGACGCCGGCCTTCTTAAGGAATTTTGCGATTGAAAACGGTGGCCGCAGGCTCGTGCCGTGATAGGAAATCTGCCCTTCCGGAAAGATGCTTAAAATGCCGTTTTGCCTCAGGATTTTGAAAGCGTCCATGACCGCCCGCGTGTCGCTTTCGAACGAAGCCTTGGGGATGGCCCGCGCCAGGCGGAGAAAGCCTCGGCGCGACGGTTCATAGAACATCTTCGAGGCCGCGAGATAGGTGATGCGGTGCGGATAGAAAGCCGAATTGACGAACACGTAATCGCGGAAAGACGTGTGATTTGACAGGATTATGGCCGGTTTTTTGATTTTTACGCGCCGGATGACACGTCCGCCTTGGAAGATGGACGATAATTTCAGAAGACCCGCCAAGGGCAGCCACACAAACGGATTGGGACGTTTGATCATAGCAGCGTTTCGAGTTCCGGTTCCAGCGTTTTGTTCTCTTCGATCGTTGTCTTGATGGCGCGCTGCCGTTTGGCGTCGATTTTGTATTTATAGGAAATGAATGCGCCGATGCCGAGCATGATAATCGGGGTCAAGGCCATGCATAGGCGAATGGCCAGCAGGGCGCTGTCGGGCTGCGCGGTGATCGGCGGTTGCGTCAGGTCCTGTTCGGTGAAGCCGGCCAAGCCAAGTACGAACATCACGAAGGACAAGCCAAGCGCCTGGGCGATTTGGTTCATGAGGTTGGTGAATCCGCTCATGTTGCCCTCGAGCCGTTTCTTGAACTTCAGTTGACCGGCGTCGACGACGTCGCCAAACATCGTGTGCGGAATCAAACCCGGGGCGCTGATGCCAAAGCCCATGACGACGGCCAGAATATAGATGACCCAGGGGGCGACGTTGGCCGGAATCAGAAGCAGCAGCGCGGCCGAAGCCATCCAGATGAACGAGCCGAAACGATAAGTAAAGGCTTTGCTCTTCTTCTCAATCATTTTCAGATAAACCGGCAAGGCGACGATTTGCGTCAAAAACATCAAGGCCGCGCCGATGAGACCGACGACGTTGGTCTGCCCCGTGGCCGTGATGTCCTTGACGACGTAGAAGTCGATGTAGAAAAAGAAAAGCCCGCTCATGACGGCCATCGAAATCTGGACCATCAGGAACATGATCAGGTACTGGCGGAACGGCCGTAGCGACAAAGGTTCCACCAAAGCCTTGAGCGAAAGGGGCTGCTTGATGATGGGACTATGAATCTCCTCCTTGGCGAAGAGGCCGCTCATCAAGATGCTGGCGCCGAAGAACAGACCAAAGGACAGACTCATGATCTGATATCCGAGCCGTTGGTCGGGGAACGCTTTGACGATGAGTCCGGGCACGGCCACGCAGATGATCGAGGCGAAGATGCTGAAACCAAGCCGATAGGAATTGAACGACGCCCGGTCTTGGTAATCGCTCGATATTTCGCTTGAGAGCGAATAATACGGAATCATGATCGTCGACTGGACGGCCACGAACACCAGATATGAAAGAAGGACGGAGATGATCCGCAAAGCCATGTTCGGGAAGTTGAACGGGAAAAACAGCAGGAACATGGCGGCGACGATCAGTGGGGAACAGACGATGAGATAAATCCGACGTTTGCCGAACCGGGAATTGGTCCGATCGGAAAACCAACCGATGAGCGGATCGATGACGGCGTCGAAGATGCGGGCCGTCAGCATGATGAAACCAGCCCAAAACGGATCGATACCGACGACAAGCGCCAGGAATCCGGGATATAGGAAGTTAATAATGTTGAAAGAGCCGCCGCCGAACAGATCGGCGGATGCGAAGGCCAGTTTCCTGGCGAGGTTGTTCTTCTTCATAATGACCTCATGTGGTTGGTTTAGTTAAAGTAATTCTATCATTCCGCCAAATAAAAAGAGCCACTTTCGGAAACGGGCTCTTTTGGTCTTGGGGTCTTTATATGGTCTTTTATTTTTCAACCGGCGGTTGTTCCGGCTCGGCGTGCTCTTTTTTGGCGATGTCGTTGGTGTCGATCGACTTGCGGAAGACATAGAATCGCTGGAACAGAAACTCGAGGATGAAATTGGCGACCATGTTCATGGCCGTCACCAGATATTCGTTCCAAAGAATCGTATCCACGAGATAATCGCCCAAAATCGTCGACACGGGCGTGAACACGGCATAGAAAGCGAACATCTGCAGCATGGCGACGGTCACGTTGTTGGCTGATTTGAAGGTGAACCTTCGGTTGAAGGTAAAGTTCCAGATGATCGAGAGAACGAGCGCGATCAAATAGCTCGGCCAATATGGGAACGGGGTCAATTCCGTCAACAAGGTGAACGAAACGATTTGGATGACGCCGGCGGAAGCGGCGAACAAAAGGTACTTGAATGCCATCAGAAATTCTTTTTTCTTGGCTGCGGCTGCTGGTTCCATCGGTTGCTCCCTGACTGATTCTACCACAAGCGGCTCTTTGAAGAAGGGCTTATCGCCGCATTGACGTTGCCACGAATGGCAAAACCAGTTATCTTAATATTAAGAAACTCAAAAGGAGCATTGTATGAAAAAACGCAGCCTCGGCACGATGATTCTGCTATTCCTGTTCACGTTCGGCATCTATCCGATCTACTGGAACATCAAGTTTCAGATGGAACTGAAGGAAAAGACCGGCGAGGGCTTCGGCGGTCTCGGACATTTCCTGATGTTGATCTTCACGTTCGGCGTCTACGCCATTTATTGGCAGTACGCCGCCGGCAAGCGCATCGCCAAGGCCGGGGGCAACGACAACTCCATTTTATATCTCGTGTTAGTTCTGCTGGGCGTTGGTGCCGTCGTCAACCCGTTCATGATGCAAAACGAAGTCAACAATATCGCCTAAACCGCATTTTTCTTTTCCGAACTTTAAAGCCCCGCGTCCAACCGCGCGGGCTTTTTTCATGGCTTAAAAAGAGGGCTGCTCTCAAGTCGGCAGAAAGCATCATGAAGACCGTTGTTTTTCAATCAAGTTTTTACCGCAAAAAGGCACGACATTTTCAGTTGATGATATAATTGATTTCGATACCCATTTAATTGGTTTACCAATTAGTGGCGCACAGACGGCGGAGGGTTTCCATGGCAAGAATACTGATCATCGGGTGCGGCGCGGTCGCTTCCGTCGCCATCCATAAATGCGCGCAAAACAGCGACGTTTTCTCCGATATCGTCATCGCCAGCCGCTCCGTCGGCAAATGTCAGGCTCTCGCCGCCAAACTCAACGGCGGAAAAACGCGGGTCTGCGCTGAACAGGTCGACGCCAATCAATCTGAAAATGTCGTGGCCTTGATTCGCAAACATCGTCCCGACGTCGTCATGAACGTCGCCTTGCCGTATCAGAACATTCCGATCATGGAGGCCTGTCTCGCCACGAAAACGCCGTATCTCGACACGGCTTGCGCCGAGGTGCCCGAAAAAGCCGGTTTCGAATACGGGACCCAATGGGTTTATCACGAAAAATTCAAGAAGGCCGGCACGATGGCCCTCCTGGGCAGCGGCTTCGATCCCGGGGTTACCAGCGTCTTTTGCATGTACGGCAAGAAACATTATTTTGATACCGTGGACACAATCGACATCCTGGACGCCAACGGCGGCGACCATGGCTATCCCTTCGCGACCAACTTCAATCCCGAGATCAACATCCGCGAAGTTACGATGCCCGGCCGTTACTACGAAAACGGCCGCTGGGTAACCGTCCCGGCTTTATCCATAAAACATTCGTACCCGCTTGAGGCTATCGGCCCGCGCGACATGTATCTCATGTATCACGAGGAACTCGAATCGTTGGCCAAATTCATTCCCGAAGTCAAACAGATCCGTTTCTACATGAGTTTCGGCGAAAGTTATCTCCGGCATCTCCGCGCGCTTGAAAACGTCGGCATGACCTCCGTCAAGCCGATTATGTTCGAAGGGCGCGAGATCGTGCCTCTGCAATTCCTGAAAGCCGTTTTGCCTAATCCGGCGACGCTCGGTCCGCGGACCAAAGGCCAGACGAACATCGGCTGCATCATGCGTGGCCACAAACATGGGAAACCTGTTTCATATTACGTTTACAACATTTGCGATCACGAGGCTTCCTATAAGGAAGTCGGGTCGCAGGCCGTCGCCTATACCACCGGCGTGCCGGCCATGATCGGGGCGATGCTCATCGCCAAAGGCATCTGGAAAGGCTCCGGGGTCTTCAACATGGAACAGTTCGATCCCGATCCGTTCATGGAAGCGCTAAACAAGTGGGGTCTCCCTTGGAAAGAGACATTCGCTCCCCAACTTATCGACAATGAAAATTAACAACGGCCTGCCAACCCCTTATTACCTGATCGACGAGGGGCGTCTGAAACGGAACATGGCCGTCATCCAATCGATCAAAGACAAAACGGGGGCCAAAATACTATTGGCTCAAAAGGCTTTTTCGAGTTTTTATTTCTACCCGATACTGCAAAATGCCCTCGACGGCGCGGCCTCAAGCGGCCTCTACGAAGCTCGTTTGGCCCACGAGCGCTTCGGCAAGGAAAACCACGTGTTCGCCCCGGCTTATAAAGACGACGAATTCACGGAACTCCTGACCTACGCCGATCACTTTGTTTTCAATTCGATCACGCAACTGAAAAAATACGCACCGAAAGCATTATCCATGGGTAAAGCGGTTGGTCTCCGCATCAATCCCGAATGCTCGACGCAAGCGACCCCGATGTACGACCCCTGCTCCCCGTCATCGCGCATGGGCGTGAAATTGGCGGATTTCGACGAATCCGCCCTTCCTTTAATCAGCGGATTCCATTTTCATACGCTGTGCCAGCAAAACGCCGACGCCCTGAAGGCGACGCTCGACGCCGTCGTCGCCAAGTTCGGAAAGTATTTGCCGCGTCTGAAATGGATCAACTTCGGCGGCGGCCATCATTTGACGAGTCCCGACTACGATGTTGGCCTGCTCGTGAAAACGATAAATGATTTCAAGGATAGATTCCATCTGGACGTATACTTGGAACCGGGTGAAGGCCTCGTACTCAACGCCGGGTTCTTCGTGGCGAGCGTGCTTGACGTCGTCCATAACGATATGCCGATTGCCATCCTCGACGCCTCGGCGACCTGCCACATGCCCGACGTTTTGGAAATGCCATTCACACCCCCCGTCGTCGGAACCGTCAAGGAAGGCGGCCATCTGATGCGCCTGGCGAGCCACAGTTGTCTCTCGGGCGATAATTTCGGCGTGTATCGTTTCAAAAAGTTGCCCACTGTCGGCGCCAACATTGTCTTCGAGGATATGGCTTTATACACGATTGTCAAAACCAACACTTTCAACGGCATTCCGCTTCCGCGTATATACGCCCGCAAGGAAGACGGGACCGACGTCCTCGTCAAAGCCTTCGGATACGACGATTTCAAAGGAAGGCTGTCATGACCAGGACGGTAAAGGTCGCCAAATTCGGCGGCACCTCGATGGCCACCGGGGAAACGATCAAGCTTGTCGCCGCGATTATCAAAAAAGATCCGGATCGCAAATACATCGTCGTCTCCGCGCCCGGCAAGCGGTATCCCGATGATGTCAAGGTAACCGATCTTCTCTATCGTGTGGCTGACGAAATCATGGGGCAAGGGACGGTCGCTTCGTTTACGCCCGTGCGCGAACGGTTCGTGTCCATCGCCAAGGACCTGCATTTGAGTTTGGATTACGAACGGGTGCTTGATGACGTGCTGACGCAAATTCTGCGTTTCAAGACCGTCGATTACATCGTGTCCCGCGGCGAATATCTGGCGGCGCTTTTCCTGGCCAACCATCTCGGCTACGAATTCGTCGACAGCGCCGATTTGATTCGGTTCCGCGGCCGCGTCCTAGACCACGGCAACACCAAAAAATGTGCCCGCAAGATGTTAAAGGAACGCCAATATGCCGTCATCGGCGGTTTTTACGGCGCCACGCCGACGGGCGAGATCCGGTTGTTGCCCCGCGGAGGCTCGGACATTTCCGGGGCGATCGTCGCCCAAGCCGTCAAAGCCAAACTTTATGAAAACTGGACCGACGTCGACGGATTCTTCACCTGCGACCCGACCATTGTCCCCAATCCCAAACTGATTGAGGATTTGACTTATAAGGAACTGCGCGTCTTGTCGTTCATGGGCGCCAGCGTGCTCCAAAGCAGCACCGTCTTCCAGCTCGCTAAGGACGAGATCCCGATCAACGTCCGCAACACCTTCAACGAGGAATGCCCCGGGACGTTCATTTATCCGACGCTTCCGGCCGACCGCCCGCGCCCACCAATCACCGGCATCGCCGGACTCAAGAATTTCACGAAAATCGTCATCGAGAAGGACTCGATGAGCGAAATCGTCGGCTTCGACCGCAAAGTGCTGTCGATTTGCGAGAAACTCGACATTAACGTCGAGCACTTCCCGAGCGGCACCGACACCTTTTCGCTGATGATCGAGAAGAAATACCTGCTCGACGGCAAGAAAGAACAGTTGCTGCAGATGATCCGCAAGGCGACGAAACCCGACCATCTCGAAGTGGTCGACAACATTTCGCTCATCGCCATCGTCGGACGCAACCTGATGGCCAACAAATACAATATGCTGAAGCTCTTCAGCGCCCTCGTCAACACTTATATCAACCTGCATATGATTGATTATGGCAGCAATGGCCTTTACATCGTCATCGGGGTTGACGACGAAGACTACCACTACGCCATCAACGCCGTGTATCAGGAGTTCATCATGGAGGATGACGAATGAAACCAATCTCGCTGGCCGTCGTCGGCGCCACCGGCGTCGTCGGCCAAAAATTCCTTGAAGTCTTGGATGAGCAAAACATCCCCATCACGGATTTCGTGCCGTTCGCCTCGAAAAACAGCGCCGGGAAAACGATTGTTTTCCAAAACAAGAAATATCGCATGCTCGAATTGACCGCAGAAAACGTCAAAGCCCGCAAAGTCGATTTCGCCCTGTTCAGCGCCGGTGGTGCCGTTTCGCTGGAGTTTGCCCCGCTGTTCGCGTCGCTAGGCACGATCGTCATCGACAACTCGAGCGCTTTCCGCATGGATAAAGACGTCCCGCTGGTCGTTCCCGAAGTGAATCCCGAAGACATCGCATGGCATCATAACATCATCGCCAATCCCAATTGCTCGACGATTCAGGCCGTCGTCGCCCTGAAGCCGCTTGATCAAGCCTATGGTCTCGGTCGTGTCGTCATCTCGACGTACCAGGCCGTCAGCGGCGCCGGGCAAAAAGGCATCGTCGACCTGCTGGAGCACAAGACCGACAAATTCCCCTACGCCATCAACGAGAACGTGCTGCCGCACATCGACGTTTTTATGGAAAACGGGTATACAAAAGAGGAAGAGAAAATGATCAACGAAACGCGTAAAATCATGCATCTTCCCGAACTAAAAATCACGGCGACGGCCGTCCGCGTGCCCGTCTTGAATGGCCATAGCGAATCAATCAACGTCGAATTCAAACAACCGTGCGAAGTTACGGCAATCAGACAGTTGCTCGAAAACGCGCCCGGCGTCGTTTTGTACGACGATGTCGGAAACTTGCTTTACCCGATGCCGATCGTCGCCAGCGGCCAGGACAAAGTCTATGTCGGGCGTTTGCGAAAAGACTACTCGGTTCCCTCGGGCGTCAACATGTTCGTTGTCGCCGACAACCTTCGCAAAGGCGCCGCCAGCAACGCTATTCAGATCCTGAAATTATTCCTTTAATTCAACTTAAATCGAAAAAAATTCAGCGCCAGAATCCCTGGTGCTTTTCTTTGTCCTTGATGTTGAAGGCGATGATTTCCTTGAGCAGCCGATAATCGATTTCCTGTTTCCATTTGATATGGAAAAGCATCGCCGTGTGGTAGTAGCCTGAAGCGACGACGGCGTCCTTGAACCGTTCGAGCGTTGCTTTTTCCGCGGCGACCGAAAAGTGATCCTTGGCGAAGCTGAAACCGAGGATGAAGGTGCCGTGGTCGGTGAACATCGGCTGATTCCATTTGGCCTCGAGCTTGAGATTGGAAAAATCGGCCTTGATGCGATTGAGCAAGGCGATGATTTTGATTCGGTTGCCTTGGTCGGGTATCTTTTCCAATATCTGCGTCAGGTTGTTCATGGCGGTCTCCTATCCGAATTATATGGGAAAAGGGCGAATCAAAGAAAGAAAACGCAAAAGAAAAACGAATAGAAACTATCCGTTTTCCGTTGGGATTGGTTATCTTCGGCTTAGAAGAATTTGGCTCTGGCTTGTTCTTTGACTTCCTTGCTAGCCGTGAACGGTATGCGGGTCGTGTAGCCGGCGCGGGCGGCGACGATCATCTTCGTCGGCCATGAGAAGATGTGGGAGTTCCACATCAGGACAGTGTCATTATACACTTCGCGGGCTGCGGTGATCTCGCGTTGGAGATAGCTGTTCTGCTGCATGGCATCGGCCAAGACACGGTGGGCTTTGAGATCGGGATAAGCCTCGAAGGCCACGTTGATCTTGCGCATGGCGCCGTCGAGTTCGCTGGCGACTTCGTTGCGGTTGCTGTCATCCGGATGGACGCCGCCGCGGAAGGCGGCCACGGTCTTCATGACGTCTTTGTCGAGATCGATTGATTTCTCGACGATGCCGACGACGTTTTGGAGAATCTGGACGCGCTGCTCGAGGAAGTTGTCGATCTGCGAGGCGTTATGCTGGATCCGCTGCTGTAGTTTCCGGAAGTAGTTGCGGGCGCTGATCTTCATGAAAAGGAAGATAAGCCCTGGGAGAATCCCCAGCACCCACAGCACTATTTCGAAGATGAGCGAGCCGACGCCCACTTCGACTTTGATCTGCTTTTCGATGACGTTGATGTCACGTCCTTCTTGGTTGACTGGTCCCTTCATCTCGTCTAGTTCGTTTGCCATATTTTTCCTCCAATGTTTATTATATGACTATTTTCAAATGACAGTCGGCCGATTGTCATTTCAAAATCCTGGTGACGAAACAGCTCATGACGAACAAGTTTTTGGCGTCGATCTGGCGATTGCGGAGCGCTTCGACGAAATCACGCGCCTGATCGGCGTAAGTCTTCTCTTTTTCTTCTTCCAGCACCTTGATTTCGATGTCGGTTTGCTTGTCGACGGCGATGTATTCGGTCCAGTTGACGGGAACCTGGTGCCAATAACCGTCACCGCCGAACTTGGAAATGTAGTCGGTTCGGACGACCGTGCGGTAGCCGAACGCCGTCACGCGGACAATGTCCTTGCCTTCGCCGCTATTGACGATGCTCGTTTTCAGGATATCGGTGGTCGCCGAATTCGGATGGCGGAAGGCACCGCTTCCCATGGCGTTGGCGATGTGTTCGTGCTCAAAGAAGCTGACGTAGCTGTCGTACAGGTCTTTGTAAATGTACTCGTGCGGTTTCTGCTGTTGGTAGAGCGGAATCGCCAATAACGGTGCCAACGCGAAATAAATGTGGCGGAAATACGCCATTTGGTAATCGACGAAGCCTTTGACGATCGCCTCGAGGTCATAGCCGTGAAAAACCGACGGTTTGACATCGAGATTAATGCGCTGCAACTGCTCGGGAATGATGATGTTGATCATATGGTGTTTGACAAAGTCAAAGTCATCGCCGAAGCCGATTTCCTTATCCTTCATCAACGCCAAGAGCTGCCGTTGGGCCAGCGGGGTAAACAGCAACCGGAACTGGGCTTCGTTGTTGCGGTTGACGGCGTGGAAGAGAACCTCGAATTCGGCGTTGCCCATAACCGTGAAGTTACTGCCTTTGGCGATGCTCTTCTCGGCTTGGCGATTCAGTTTCTTGTATTCTCTTTCGACCTGACGCTCAATCTGCTTATCGGTCATCTTTTCGGCATCGCTGTCCTGGCGCGAGAAAGTAAGATCGGGCGCGGCTTCGTTTCCATAAACGAGATATGGCTGCTCGCTGTAATAAGGGCACGGCTTCTCAACCGTCGCCGTCAGCGTCTCCGTGTGGTATTGAGTCACCGTTTGCCCATTAATGGTCGTTGTCGTCGTCCAGGTGATCGTGAGCGAACCGGAGTAAGTCTTGGTGCCCATTGTGTGGACCAAGTCGCGGGAGATGTAGAAAGGATTGCCGTTGATTTCGCCCGACTGGACGTAAAGCGTCGAACGGTTGACGTCATTGATGCCTTTATGTCCGAATTTGGATTGGAGATAGTCGAGCCGACGCCGGTCGAACATCCGGTCCAGCTGAATCAGCGGAATCGATTTCCGGAACAGCGCTTGGCTCATCCCTTCGGAGAATAAAGCGTTCAGCGGGGCCATCTGCTTATAGGCGACATCGCGTTTGGCGGTTACTCTGGCGCTGGCTTCGTTGGTCAGATGCGTAAAATGCCTCAGTTTTGGATTGATGGCGGAGAAAATCATGATGAACGCGAAGACCATCACGAAAATGCCGCCGATAAGCATTAGTATGGTTGTGTTCGTAAAGCTCCCGGATTCGCTGGACAAAGCGATGGCCGCGATGCCGGGGGCTGCGCCGGCCACGATGAAGAAAATCATTAAACCGCGAAGGGCGGCAAATTTTTTCCGTTGTTTGTCGAGGGCTTTATGCTCCGTTTCAAGCTTTCTCAGTTCGTTGACGGTCTGCTTGTTGGCGGCTCTGTCGACTTGGGATTTGACGATTAGGTCGTCGATGAACTTGCGGACATTTTGCTCATGGGCCGGACGGTATTGGCGCTTATATTCTTCAAGTGGCTCGTATATGTGGGCGGCTTCGCTTTGGTAATCTTCCATGGGCGCCTCCTGATTATGAAAAAATTATTGTGGGGAAACGACAAATACGAAAAAAATACCTATCAATGTATTATTGCCGTATATTCACCGAAGTGACAATACTTAACGATGTGAAAATTATATTATTTTGGTTCCCATTTGCAGCGGACAAGGGATACGATCTTTTCTTCCTTCTTCAATTCCTTGAACGCTTTGTCGACGACCTTGGCATCGAGCCCTGTCAACTCTTCGACTTCCTTCTGGCTCAGCGGGCGCTTGGCGTCCTTCATCGCTTTGACAATCGTTTCTTTTGGCTCCATGGTTATGTCTCCTATTAAAATTATAATGCTGTTAGAACTTTCTTTCACGTCAAATTGACTTAGCGGTCGTCGATTTTCGTTTCGATTTGGGCAACCAGCGCCTGATTAAACTCGAAATGCTCCTTGATAAATGCTAAGGCAAAACGCGCTGCGGCAAGGTTGTGGCGATAGCCGGGACAAAGTCCGGCGATCATCGTTTCCGTTTCGGTGAATTTGGTCTCGATCCGGCGATCGACGGCATAGGGATCGTCTTTGTGGTGTTTGGCTTCGTATACCGATCCGAACAGTTTCATGATATTCCGCGCGGCGTAAACTTGAATCGACATGAACGCCGCGGCAGTCTCGCCACGCAACTGGCGCAAGACGCCGATATATATGTCCGTCAAGGCCTCATTCACCAAATATTCATCGTCAAACGCCCCTTGTTCCGGAATCTTGCGTGGCTTGGTGACCCCTAAATCAAATCCTTCCTTCATGTAAATGATATTGCCTTTGGTGAAGCCGATGTTCCTGAGTTCCCGTGGTTCGAATACCGCGAATTCGGCGAAAACGCCATTGGCCAATAGTGCCTTGTGCCCGTCGACGGTGTTTCGGTAAGAGAAGACAATCGGTTCGACGGCCAGCCAATCTAGGCTTTCGATGAACTCCCGCTTCGCCCCTTCGTCCACGATAAGGAAAAAATCCATGTCCGAGAATTCATCCATGCGATCAGTCTCGCTCATGCTGCCAAGTCCGATAAGGCATAGGACGCGTGGATCGCGTCCGACTCGCGTTCCAAGTCTCGTCAATGTATCGTATGCTTCGTTTTTCATTGGCGAATCCTTTCGTTTTGTGTTGGATCCGTGTTGATCCAATAACGGCGAATGGGGCCGCTTTCGCCAGGGATATTTATTGAATTTTCGATAATACCGCCGCATGCCTCGATCGTTTTGTACGAGCCCGGATTGTCGTCGTCGCAGGTGACGAGGGCTTGGGAGACGCCAAGTTCATAAAGTATGCCGAGCGCTAACTTAAGTTGCAGTTTTCCATATCCGCGGCGCCGCTCGGACGGCCGGACGCTGTAGCCGATATGGCCGCCGTCGGCCGAAAGACGTTCGTTTAGATAATGACGAATGTTGACCATGCCCAAAACGCGTTCGCGCGTTTCGTCGACGAGCAGCCATTGGCTTCCTTCGACGTAACCGGATTTCGGGTCGATCTTGTTCCGGTCGCGATATGAATCGTGATGATGGCGCCATTCTTCGAACGTCTCATATTTCTCAAGCGAGCCGCAGCCGTGGAGACCGCCGCCGGGTTCGAATTCAAGCATCTCTCGTTTATAGGCGAAAATATCTTTTTCATATCTCTTTTGCGGGGAAATCAGTTTGATAGCCATGCATTTACCTCAATGGTTTGACCATGATAATCGTGTCATAGTATTTGCCGCCGATGTTCAATTTATTGATAATGGTCCCGGTGCGGAGAAAGCCCAATTTCTCATAGGCGCTGATCGCCCGTTCGTTATCGCATTTGACTTCCAAATAAATCTGGATGACGTGCGGAATCTTGCGAGCTTCCGCGAACAAGGCTTCCATCACCTTGGTGCCGACGCCTTGGCGCCAGTAGGCTTTCTTGACGCTGATGCCGAGTTCCAGCGTGTGCTTAAGCCGCTCGCGCATCGAGCCGCCCAAGGAACCGTCGGCGATGATCTCGCCTTTGTATTCGGCGATGAGCATGACTTTGTTAGTGGCCGTGGTCAGACCTTCAAGATACGCCTCTTCCTGCTCGACCGTGTTCGGATGGCCTTCCGCCCCGAACGTCAAATGATCGGTTTCGCCACCGACGATCTTCAGATATTCCAACAAGGCCGCGGCGTCCTTCTTTATAGGTCGACGGATAATCAGCCGCCGGGAATCGATTTTCATAAAATACCTCCAGATAAATAGATATGTCAACGTCTCAGTCGTTTATGGAAAGGGTTTTCGGTTTTCGCGCAGGCGCTTGAGTATTTCGATTAATCGTTTGGCCCGCGATTCGGGTTTTTTAAGCGCGAAATAGCTGAAGGCGTACGTTCGGCGCACCGACTCGCTCATCGCCATGAAATTCTTCAAGGCCAGTTCGTCGACCGCGATGAGTTCGATGATTCTTTCGGGCGTATAGTCGCTTGGCTTGTCGTGCTTCTCATACCAACGCCCGTCGACCTGCGCCGCCTTGATGGCGGCCAAGCCCGATTCCAACATCCGCCCTTCTTCAATCAGGCGGAGCGCCGCCTTTTTGTTCTTGTCCGACCAAATACTATGTTTGGTCCGTCGGGCGAAATACTTGACGTAGAATTGTTCGTCGAGGCTTTGCATCACACCATCGATCCACCCGAAGCACAAGGCTTCGTCCAACGCTTGTTCCGCCGTCAAAGAAGATGTTTTTTTCATTTTGTCAAACCGCAGCCAAACGCCTTGGTGGTCCAAGTGAAAACGCGCGAGCCAATCATGCATTTCGGTTTGATTCGCAAAGCGCAGTTCCGTATCGCTGTTCCGTTGTGGTATTCCGCGTTCGCGCATTTATTTCCGATTCGGCTTTCGTTTGATTCCAAGCAATGACGGAACGTCGGCTAGTATGGACTCGTTTTCCGGATTGAAAAACGCCCATTTGCCGTCATGGTAGGTTGTCGCCTCGTCGTAGGTTTTCAAGGTTTCAACTGCAAAAAGATGACGTTTTTCCTCAAACTTCCCACGTTCTTGGGCGCCGTAGATGATCAATAATCCGAGGGCGTCGGGCCGGGCATAGGCGGCGCAAAGGGTTTTACCACCTTTGCGGTATTTCAATTCGAAGGTCCAGCGCTTGCCGCCGTCGTCCCACAAAATGTCGCAATCGTATAAAGTCTCGATGGCAAGCCGCATGCGTTTCCACGCATCGTATAGGTCGTCGTTCAATATTTCGCGTAACTGCATTTCCGGCGATGTCATGTCGCACTTCCTTTCAACAACGTTGTCTTTTCTTCAATCGCTCTTTTTATTTTCGCAAGATAGGAAACGGGAGTATTTGACACCGAGGACGCCTTGCCAATGACGCCTTGCTTTAATGAATTCTTCGGCATATTGACCCCAAACGAAATTGATGTCCCACATATCGTTATGTTCGATTTCTTTGATGATTTCTTCCATCTGGATGTCGATGTGCGGTTTCAACAAGGGGTATAGGCGTGCTTTAGGATCGTCGCAGAAACCCAACGGCGTCGGCCCGTACACCTTCAGCGATTCTTTACGGAAATCTTTCAGGATATCGAATATGGTCTCCTTTAAAACGGTTTCGAACTTATGGAATTCCAGAAAATCCGCTTGAACGTGATATAGCCATTCGTAAGCGTCGATGAAACATTTCAGCTCGTGCATTTCCGTTTTGGGTCGTTTGACGAAATCAATCATGGCCGACGTCAAACATCGTTGCGCCCGCGCATCCTTGGACACAAGATACAAGTATGCCCATAAGGCCACCGACGGATTGTAGTCCCGTTCGATCTTCTTTTCGTCATAATGCCACCAAATGGCGTGGGGATAATCGTTGTTGGTCGGAATTTTGAAAGGATAATACCCGTCATTGCCCATCGTCATCTTCAGATATCCCGCAATGGCTTTGACCATCTGGTGATCGTTGGGAAGATCCAAGTCTTTCAGGTAATGGATGGCCGTCCAGGTCTGGATCGGCGAAGGATTGGGGTTGCGGAAGTCGGGTTCCAAGCCACCGCCGAAACCACCTGACGGCGTTTGGTATTTGGCCAATTCGTCGAGATAAGCCTTTGGCGATCCCGAAAGAAAAAGGAAAGCATATCGGACGGCTTCCACGGGTCTGGCGTTTTCGCGCATCCAGCTAGTCACTTTGGAAAAAATATCCATTACCGTTCTCCCAAAACTAAGGCCATGGTCGAAAACCATTCATTACTATACATTATAAACTTCCATGGGAATCACACGATTCGTTTGGGGCAAATAAATCGACGCCTGGAACCAAAATCCCAAATAATATCACCGTGTTCTATTGTTGTTTGTCATGGGGACACGCGTAAACGAGCGGCGGAGCGTATCCGTTGGTGCGCGAACCCGCATTCAATATAATGAATGCATGAGCGCTTTCCATACATTGCAAACAATCCATTTCACTTCCGTCACTTTGAAAGTCCGCTCGCTTGAAACGTCATTGAATTTCTATCAAGGGATCCTTGGCATGACGGTCGATCGCGGCGATCTTTCAGCCGCCCTTTCCACCGACGGAAAAACGCCGTTGATTTACCTTGAAGAAGACAAAAACGCGGTTGCGGGGACGCGCCATCTCGGTCTATACCATTTCGCGCTGCTCTTGCCAAGCCGCAAGGCGTTGGCGCAAATCTTCCTGCGTCTTACCGAGCGGGAATATCCGCTGGCCGGGGCTTCCGACCACGGCGTGTCCGAAGCTCTTTATCTCCACGACCCCGATGGCAACGGCATCGAGATTTACCGCGATCGCGACGAAAGCGAATGGCCCAAGAAAGACGGCGCCATCGATATGGTCAGTTTACCGCTGAACATCGCCGACGTCATGTGTGTAATCGGCGATTCCGGTTCCGCGGGTTTACCCCCGGAAACACGGATCGGGCATCTCCATTTCCATGTCGCTTCTCTAAAGGAGGCGCGTCAATTTTATTCCGATGTATTGGGTTTCGAACTCAAACTCGATTATGGCGGAAGCGCCTTGTTCATGGCCGACGGCGGTTATCACCATCATGTCGGCCTCAACATCTGGATGCCTTCGAGAAGACCGCGTCGCGACAATGAAGTCGGGTTGATTTCTTATGGACTGGTCGTTCCCGACAAAAAGGCGCTGACGGAAAAACTCCGACGTTTTCGGATCGCATACGAAGAAAAAGAAGGCGTGATCGCCTTCAAAGACATTTTGAATCAGACAATCATGGTTCGCTGATCGATACGATCGGCGGGTCTTTTAATTTCAATTAAAAAATGATGCAGACGATCTGGAAAGTGATGACGATGATGGCGATGGCAATCGGATAGGTCGCGGCATAGGCCGTCGCCACGTCATCGGTTTCCGCCACTTTAATCAAAGAACCCAAGGCCGGCGTGCTCGTCATGCCGCCGCAAATCGAACCAAGGCTGTTGATCATGCTGAGTTTGAAAACCTTTCGGGCAAACAGAAGGCCGACGGCCATCGGCACGATCGTCATGATCGCCCCGTAGACAAACAGCATCGCCCCTTGATCCCGCAATACGTCGACGAAGCCAGACCCGGCGCTCGTGCCCGCCCCGATCAGGAACAAAGCCAAGCCGAGTTCGCGTAAGGGAACCAGCGTTTCCTTTTTCATCCGAAAATCGACACGCAGGATTGAGCCGAAATGCCCAAACAGCAAGCCGACGATCAGCGGACCACCCGAGGTGCCGAGCGAGAACTCGACGCCGCCCGGGAACGGAATCACGATTTTACCCAATAGATATCCCAATCCGATTGCCAATGCGAAACCGGAGAAACCGAGCGGATCGATGCCGAGCAGTTTCTTCTTCTTTTCCTCAACGGGAGTCCCATTGGCGACTTTTTGGTATTGTTCCCGTTCCTTGGCCATGTCCGTCTTGAAAATCTTCGGCATGAGTTGCACGAAAAGAACGACGCCGACGACGCCAAACGGATAAGCGATGCCATATCCAATCGATGCCAGGTCCGAACCCGTCGCCTCAAGGGCTACGGCCAACCCGGGCGTCGTCGTCAAAGCCCCGGCGAGCAAACCGACGGCAAGGTCGGACCCCATATTGGTAATCAGAATCAATCCGACGCATGTCAGTACGCCGACGAGGACGATGATAATCCCGAGAATCACATAAGCGATCGCGTGGCTTTTGAAATTGCGGAAAAACCGCGGTCCGGCAATGAAGCCGACCGAGGTCACGAAGAAGACGAGTCCGATGTCGCGGACCAACGTCGAGGCCACGAAACCGAAATGACCGAACACCAGCGCCACGAGCAAAATTGCGGCGGTGCCGAGACTCATGCCCTTGATGCTGATCCTTCCGATGGCATAGCCGATAAAGGCGATGATGAAGATGGTCAGGATGGGGTTGGCAATCAAGTAATCAAACATGGCAGTTTACCTCGATCATGGCTTTATGCCATGCCTCAATAATGTTTGGGCGATCGTTTCGCCGATGACGTCGGGAGTCATCGCCAACGTGACTCCGGCCGCTTTCAAAGCCGCGATTTTGCCTTCGGCCGTGCCCTTGCCGCCCATGACGATGGCGCCGGCATGGCCCATCCGTTTGCCTTTGGGCGATGATTGGCCGCCGATGAAGGCGATGACAGGTTTGGTCACGCGCTTGGCGATGAAGGCGGCCGCTTCCTCTTCGCCGCTGCCACCGATTTCACCATTGATGAGAATTGCGTGTGTGTCGGGATCTTCTTCGAACGCTTGCAGCACCTCGACGAAGCCTAAGCCCTTGACGGGATCGCCGCCGATGCCGACGACCGTCGACTGGCCGATATTCCGATCGGACAATTGCTTGACGGCCTCGTATGTCAGCGTTCCCGATCGCGAAATGATACCGACATGACCTTTTTTGTGGATGTATCCCGGCATGATGCCGATTTTGGTCTCACCCGGGACGATGATGCCGGGGCAATTGGGACCGAGGAGTTTCGTATCTGTGTTTTCAAGATAATGTTTCACCTTGGCCATGTCCAGCACCGGGATGCCTTCGGTGATGCAGATAACGAATTTGATGCGGGTATCGGCCGCTTCGAGGATGGCTTTGGCCGCGTATTGCGGCGGCACGAAGATAATCGAAGCGTCGGCCCCGGTTGCCATGACGGCCTCACTGACGGTATTGAACACGGGGACTCCGTTGACGGTCTGACCGCCCTTGCCGGGGGTGACCCCGCCGACGACTTTGGTGCCATAAGTCAGCATTTGCTGGGTATGGAAGGAACCCTGGTTGCCCGTGATTCCCTGGACGATTACTTTGGTGTCTTTGTTGACGTAGATGCTCATCGGGACACCTCGTGGGCGGCTTTGATGGCTTTCTTAGCGCCGTCGGCCATGTCGGTGGCCGCGATTATGGCCAAGCCCGATTGTCGTAGGATATCACGTCCGAGCTCGACGTTCGTCCCTTCGAGCCTGACAACGATGGGAATCTTAACATTGATCATCTTGGCGGCTTCGACGACGCCGTTAGCGATGATGTCGCACTTCATGATGCCGCCGAAGATGTTGATGAAAATAGCTTTGACGTCGGGGTCGGATAAGAGGATTTCAAACGCGGCTTTCACCTTTTCGGTCGAAGCCGTCCCGCCGACGTCGAGGAAATTGGCGGGGTTTCCGCCATAGTTTTTGATGGTGTCCATCGTCGCCATGGCCAATCCGGCGCCGTTGACGAGACAGCCGATGTCGCCGTCGAGCGTCACGTAACTGAGACCGTGGCGCGAGGCTTGGTACTCTTTCGGGTCTTCTTCGTTGATGTCGCGGAGTGCCGCCACTTCCGGATGCCGGAACAAGGCATTGTCGTCAAATGTGATCTTGGCGTCGAGGCAAAGGAGATGTCCTTTGTCGGTGAGCGCCAGCGGATTGATTTCGATAAGCGAGCAATCCTTGTCGAGATACAACTTGACCATGCCGGCCATGATGGCGGTTAACTCGCCGCTAAGTTTATCGTTAAGTCCGAATGCCGCGGCAATGGACTTTGCGTTTTCGGGAACGAAACCGGTGATTACCGACACCGGAACCTGGATGATCCGTTCGGGATGGTGCTTGGCCGTCTCTTCGATTTCGGTGCCGCCGTCGGCCGAAGCGACGATCAACAGTCCCGCCCGTTCGCTATCGCCGGTCACGCTGAGATAGAACTCGGCTTGGCGGGTGACCGGTTCGGTCACCAAAAGGCGCCTGACGACTTTCCCGGCGGGACCGGTTTGGTTCGTGACAAGCGTCATGCCAAGCATCGCCCGCGCTAATTCATCGGCCTCTTCCGGGCCTTTGGCCGTACGGACGCCGCCAGCTTTGCCGCGGCCGCCGGAATGGATCTGCGCCTTGAGAAAACAGACGTCGTAATGACGCGCCGCTTCCTTGGCTTCCGCCGCCGTTGTGGCAAGATAGCCCGAAGGAATGGGAAGCCCGTAGGCTTTCAAAAGTTCCTTGGCTTGGTATTCGTGGATTTTCACCGGCCGTGTTCCTTTTTCCAGTCGCGTGCCAGGCGGACGCCTTCCTCAAAGGCGCGGACGTTCAATTGTTCGGTGCCTCGGGGAACATGCAGAATGGCGGCCTGACGCATCGTCGCTTCGTCGACGAGGGCCAGCATTTCATTGATGAAGCCGACGGCGACGATGTTGGCTGTTTGAATTTTACCGATGACGTCGCGCGCCGTCGCCGACAGCGGCGCCTGAATGACGCGTGCTTCGCTGATGCCTTCGGGGACAGTCATGCCGGTATCGATCAAAACCAGACAATCCGGCGATAGGTTGTCTCCATATCTGTCCAATGCCTTTTGGCTAAAAGCCAAAAAAAACGTCGGATGTTGTACTTTGGTAAAACCGATTGGTCGATCGGAAATCAAAGTTTCGGCTTTGGAGGAACCGCCGCGGGCTTCCGGGCCATAAGTGGATGTTTGAGCCGCATACCTTCCGGATATCACCGCGGCTTCGGCCAAGATGATCGAAGCCAAAATGATGCCTTGGCCGCCGCTTCCGGCCAGTCTTATTTCATGGATGCGCTTAGAATCCATGGCTGCGGACCTCATCGATGTGCCGGATCAGTTCTTGGTAGGCTTCGGTGTATTCGGGGTGTTCTGATTGGTGCAGCAAGCCAAGCACAAGCTTGCCTTTGAGTTCCTCAGGCGACATTTTGGCGGCTTTGGCGATCGGTACCATGTTGTCGCGTTGCCATGCAAGCATGTCGACGGCGCCGCCCGATTTATTGGCGCGCCCGTAATAGGTTGGGCACGTGCTGACGACGTCGATAATCGAAAAACCTTTGTGGCGGATCCCTTCTTGGATCAGTCCGATTGTTTGGGGGACGTGAAAGGCGCTGCCGCGGGCGGCGTATGTCGCCCCGGCTCCGATGGCAAGATTCAATATGTCGAACGTGCGGTCAAGCGCTCCGTAAGGAGCCGTCGTTCCGATGGCGCCCGTCGGCGTCGTCGGGGAAAATTGGCCCCCGGTCATGCCATAGATGTTGTTGTTCATGATGACGACGGTCATGCCGACATTGCGGCGCGCCGCATGGATCAAGTGGTTGCCGCCGATGGCGGCGATATCGCCGTCGCCGGCGATGACGATGACCGACAGGCGCGGATTGGCCAATTTAATGCCGGTCGCAAATGCCAACGCGCGACCGTGGGTCGTGTGAATCGTATTGAAATCCATGTAGCCAGCCGCCCGGGACGAGCAGCCGATGCCGGACACGATGATCGTTTTGTCGCGATCGAGATGCAAATTATCGATGGCTTGAACCACGTCGCGCATGACAATGCCGTTACTGCACCCGGCGCACCATATTTGAGGCAGATGCTCGGTCCGCATATATTTACCAATCAGGTTTGAGGACGGTCTGCCGAGGTTTACGGAATCATCGAGATATTCCATCGTTGGATTCCTCCAATCGTTTCATGATATCCGCCGGGGCGATGACCGCGCCGAAATACTTTCCGATGAAATCGACGCGGCAACGGCCTTTAACGACACGTTCGACTTCAAGCACCATCTGCCCGTAGTTATGTTCGGCGACGAGAATCCGCCGGACATGGCGCGTCGCCTTTTCGAGTTCCTTTTCGGGGAACGGCCACAGCGTGATTGCCCGGAAAATACCGCATTTGATGCCTTTTTCGCGTGCTTCTTCCATCGCCGTAAGGGCGGCGCGCATCGTGCCGCCGTAACAGAAAATGGCAATTTCGGCATCTTCCATGCCAAGTTCTTCATGGGTCACGATGTCGTCGTAATTATCGGAAATCTTATGCATAAGGCGGTTCATCAGCTTTTCAGCCGCGGTTTTGGAATTGGTCGGAAAACCGGATTCGTCGTGGACGAGACCGGTGATGTTATAGCGTTGGCCGGCGCCGAAGGGCGCCATCGCCGGGACCAGTTGCCCCGGTTCAACCTGGTAAGGGGGGCGTTTCGGGTCGGGGTCGACGACGGAGGTCCGGTTGACGATTTCGATCATGCCGGGTTCGGGCAAGACGACGCCCTCCCGCAGGTGGGCGATCATCTCGTCCATCATTAAAAGGACCGGCGTCCGGTATTTTTCGGACAGATTGAAGGCGCGGATCGTCAGTTCATACGTTTCCTTGACCGACGATGGGCATAAGGCGATGACCGGGTGGTCGCCGTGGGTACCCCAACGGGCCATCATGACGTCGCCTTGGGCCGGCGAAGTCGGCATGCCCGAAGAGGGACCGACGCGTTGGACGTCGACGACGACTAATGGGATTTCGGTCATCATGGCATAGCCGAGGTTTTCCTGTTTGAGCGAAAAGCCCGGTCCGCTGGTGGCCGTCATTGCCTTGACGCCGGTGACCGAAGCCCCGATGGCACAGGCGATCGAAGCGATTTCGTCTTCCATCTGAATGAACATGCCGCCGACGTGCGGGAGCCGATAAGCGGCGATTTCGGCGATTTCGGTCGAAGGCGTGATCGGATAACCGGCGTATAGCCGCATCCCGGCGGCAATCGCTCCTTCGGCGCAGGCTTCGTTACCCTGCATCAAAACCACTTTACCCATGATCATTTATCCTTCTTGGCGTCATCCACGTAAATGGCAAAGTCGGGGCACCGAAGTTCGCACAAACCGCACATGATGCAAGTGTCGTTTTCTTTCAGTTGGACTTTCCCGTCAACAATCTCCAAAGTATCCTTGGGGCAAAAGGCGACGCAGATGCCGCAGCCTTTGCACCATTCCTTGTTGATGACGAGACGTTTGCCTTTGATATCGGCCATGGGATTCTCCTATGCGATGATCCGCCGGGCAGGCGGAAAATTCCTGTCTTCTTTGTTATTGGCTTTGCTTTTATAAATGATAATTCAAATAGGATTTCATTTTATGCGCTGTTAATAGTATATACCGAGTCGCCGCGTTTTAAAGCCAATGTTTGTTTTGCGGCGCGGCTTTCGGTTGAAGCGGGCTCGAACGGTCAAATGTGCGGCTTTTTGTCACGACGGTATCTGGCGACTTCGGTGGCGGCCATGGCGACATATGCTTTAGCGTCTGCTTCCCAAAGTTCGACGGCGTTGCCGAACGGATCGACGAAGCGCGCGAATTTGCCGTAATCGAACGTTTCGATGCCGTAATAGACATCGACGCGTTCTTGTTTGAGTTTCTCGACGATGGTTTCGATGTCGTCGACGCGGAAATTGAGATAAGGCATGCGAGGGTCGTCGTCGCGCTTGAACGTCAGCACCATGAGCTGCGTTCCGGATAGGAAACCGGTGCCGTAGGCGCTGAATTCAAGACCTAAAAGCCTTTCATACCAGTCAAACAATTCCTTGGCGTCGCCATTCATGTGAATGAAGACACCGCCGATACCGATTGCTTTCCCCATGTGTCAGTTACGCTCCTTGTTGTTTTAGATCGATGATGAAATCGAGTAATACAGACACCGGCGCTTTTCGCCGCGATATTCGATATCTTCTGTTTTGCCGATTTTGGTCATCCCGCATTTCTCCAACACGCGGATGCTGGCGCGGTTGTCCTCGAAAGCCCCGGCGATGACTTCTCGATAACCATTTCCAAACAAATACTTAATCGTCGCGGCCAGCGCTTCCGTCGCGTAGCCCAGCCCATGGAACTCCGGATGGATGACAAAACCGAGTTCGATCGTTTCCCGGCTCATCGTCACGTCGTTGATAAAACCGATGAGGCGTCCATCCAGATAGATGCCGCGTTCGAAATGATCATCCGAGCGTGACCACTCAAACAGTTTTAGAAACATGGCGTGTCGCGCTTCCGCGGTCTTGAGGTCGGGAATCATGAACGTCCGCCTGATGGTCTCGTCCATCAGTAAGACGATCATGGCTTCTTCGTCGCCCTCTTCGTAAGGTTTTAAGACCAGTCTTGCGGTCATTATCGCGGCCATGGCGTTTCTCCCGGTAAAAGATGTTTTCTTTTCATTAGTATAATCGTTTCGTCGCGATTTGCGCTGACGATTAAGGGTGGTTCTAGCCGTATGCTGGGTATCGTGTCGTGGTAATTCGAAAGGCATTGTTTGCCGACGCCATAAACACTCACCCGCTGTATAATTCTTATAGCCCAAACGCCCCTTTATCACGATATGTTCAAAGTCATCCGTCACATCGCCTGGTTCATCAAACAAGAATGGAAAAGCTACGTTCTCATATTCTCGTTGCTTTTGACGATCACGGTGTTCGCCTTGGTTCCCGGTTGGCTCCTCGGTTTGTCGATCGACACCATCATTTCGGGCGGGCTCACCTTCGCCTCGCTGGCCTGGCTTGCCGGGTCGTTGGCGGCCTTCCCCGTCGTCCGCTACGGCCTGAGTTACGCCTATAACTACACGACCGTCAAGAAAACGCAGCAACTCGCCCATTCCATGCGCAAAAAATATCTGGCCCATCTCTTTGAAATGGATTCCAGTTTCCCAGTTTCTATGAAAAATACCAGAAAGGCGATCTTATCTCGCGCGTCACCGCCGATTTGGACGCGATCATCCAGGCGGCGACCGGATTGTTGGAAGGGATGGTTTTCAACGTCGGCTTCATTCTCGTCGCCGTGTCGCTGATGGCCTTGACGATCAGCTGGAAGCTAACGCTTCTTTCGGTCATCGTCATGCCGATCGGATTGACAATCTTGAATATCATCCGCGAACGGAAGCGTAAATACTTTAAGAAGCATCGTGAGATTTACGCCGCCTTCACCGAAAAAATGCTGGAATCCGTCGAAGGCCAGAAAGCCATCCGCGCTTACGTCCAGGAAGACATCGACCTTCAAAAGCAGCACCAGGCTATCAATAACGACATTGAATCGTGGCGTCGCATCGTCCGCTTCGAGAATTTGTTCAACCCGCTGTTCGAGGTGATCTACGGGATTGCCTACGCCTTGGCATTCGCTTTCGGAATTTATTTCATCATCAATCAGGAAATGACGCTGGGCGGGCTCATCACCTTCGTGACCTACGTCGGAATGCTTTACGGTCCCTTCGTCTCGATTTCCGGGATCTTTGCCCAACTGAACAACGCCGTCGTCGCCGTCGATCGCTTCGCCGAGGTCATGAGCCATGTTCCGACGGTCCAAGACGACGCGGCTTCGCAGCCGATTCTGGAATTCGCGACCATCGATTTCAACCACGTGACGTTCAAATATCCGTTCGACAAGGAACCCGTGATCAAGGACATCACCTTTTCGATTAGGAAAGGCGAGACAATCGGCATCGTCGGCCCAACCGGAGCTGGTAAATCGACGCTCATCCGGCAGCTGCTCCGCGAGTTCAACGTGACCAAAGGTTCGGTTCTCATCGACGGCGTCCCGATTGAAAAATACAAAATCGAAGCCATCCGCCAATTGGTGGGATACGTGCCGCAGTCGCATATTCTCTTCAAGTTACCGGTCGACGAGAATATATTGATCGGGCGGCCGAGCGCCACCGAGGAAATGCTCCATGAGGCCGTCAAGATGGCTGATTTCGAGAAAGACCTGCGCCACATGCAATCGGGGCTGCACACGATGATGGGCGAATCCGGGGTCAATCTCTCTGGTGGCCAGAAACAGCGGCTTTCAATCGCGCGGGCGCTGATCAAAAACCCGCAGATACTGATTCTAGATGACTCCCTGAGCGCCGTCGACATGCAAACCGAGCGCACGATCATCCAGCATCTTAAGGAAGTGCGCCAGGACAAGACGAACATCATCGTCACCCATCGCTTCTCGGCGGTTCAGGAGGCCGATTTGATTCTCGTGATCGAAAACGGGACGATCACGCAGCGGGGAACCCACGAAGAACTTATGCTCCAAGACGGCTGGTATCGGAAACAGAACATCACGCAGATGACCGGTTTGGATGAGGTCGCCGCCTGATGTTTTTCACCACGATCAAAAAAGTATGGCGTTACGTCGCCCCCTATCGTCTCCTGCTGACGATTACTGTTTCGGCGATGCTGCTTATCCAGTTGCTTGGCCTGGCGGCCCCGCTCATCGTCAAATCGATCATGGACGACCATTTGGTCGGGATCGAGAAACCGTGGTACGAAACGACCGAGGTCAGCGGTTCCGTCGCTTACCAAGGCCGCTATTTCCAACAGGACGAAATAACCGGAAATCCCATGTCAATCGTGGTTTACGGCACAGCCTATTATTTTTCGGAAACGGTCGTCGCCATCGGCCAGAAAACGATTGAAGGAAATTCGCTGACCATCACCACCACGGACAACCTAGTGTTCACCTACGACGTCGTTCGCCTCACCAAGTCAGAAGTGTTGGCGTTCTATGAGCCGAGCGTGCGTCCGCTGATGATCCTAGTCGCTCTTTTGTTCGTCAGGCTCTTCCTGCACATCCTTTTGACTTACGTCCAGCGCCTAAGCGCCGGGATGATTACCGTCAACATGGTGCGCGACGCCCGCAAGGACGCCGTCAAGGCGCTGCAACGGGCGCCGATGGATTATTTCGAGTCGGAACCGGCCGGAAAAATCGCCAACCGCGTCATCAGCGACGTCGGGGGTATGATGGGGCTCTTCTCGACAATCATGAATCTGTTGATTAACGCCTCGATGGCCGTCGTCTTCGCCTACGTCGGGATGTTTTATCTCAACAGCACGTTGGCGTTCATCACCTTCATCGTCTTCCCGTTAGTGTATTTTTGGCTCCGTTTCTTCGTGAAGCGGCTCAACAAAATCGCCGTCAAGGTCAACGAGAACTCCTCGATGATCACGGCTCAGCTCAACGAAATTATCAACGGCATCTCGATTCTCCAAATCTTCAATTTCCGCAAGAAGATCGTCGATAAGTTCGACGCCCTCTCGCTCGACAACCAAAAGGAAATGCTCAAGGAGCAGCATCTGCATCTGTCGCTCGGCTGGAACATGATCCGTCTCGTCGGGGCGCTGGTAACGGCTTTGATCGTCGTGTTCTTCGGATATGGCTATCTCGCGGTCGGCGGTACTTTGGTGACCGCCGGCATGATCTACGCCTATAACGATTATCTGACGCGACTGATCGAGCCCGTCGGCACGCTCTTCCGCGAAATCGGGAACTTGCAGCATTCGCTCGTCAGAAGCGAACGCATCTTCAAAATCATCGACGGTGAGAAAGAAGACGATTCGCGGTCGTCAATCCCGCGTTACCAAGGACGCGTCGATTTCGAGGACGTTTGGTTTTCCTACAAAAAAGGAACCCCGATTATCAAGGGCGTTTCCTTGACGATTCCCGCGGGTCAGCTCGTCGGGATGGTCGGCCATACCGGCTCCGGCAAGTCGACGATCACCAATCTCTTGCTTCGCTTCTATGATTTTAAAGAAGGCGACAGCGGCCGCATCCTCGTCGACGGCGTCGACATCCGCACCCACTCCAAACGAACGTTCCGCTCGCACATCGGCATCATTCTGCAGGATCCGGTGCTGTTCAAGGGAACCATCGCCGACAACATCCGTTTCGGCATCGGGACGATTACCGATGAGGAGGCCGAGCGCGTGCTGCGGGAAATCGGCGGCGGCAAACTCCTCGACAAACTCGAAAACGGGATCCATCAAGGAGTAACGCGCGGCGGCCTCAATCTCAGCGTCGGCGAAAAACAGCTGATTTCCTTCGCCCGGGCTATCGTTCACGATCCAGCTATCCTCATCATGGACGAGGCGACCGCCAACATCGACACGGAGACGGAACAACTGATTCAGCACGCGCTCGAAAAAGCCCGAAAAGGAAGAACGCTAATCGTCATCGCCCACCGTCTTTCGACGATCAAAAACGCCGATAAAATCATCGTTCTCGAAGAGGGCGTCAAAGTCGAGGAAGGCAAACACGCCGAACTCATCGCCCATAACGGCGCTTACGCGAACATCTACCGCTCCCAAATCAAAACGCGGACAGAATGAAGGTTATTTAATAATCTCAAAATTTTGATTTGATCAATAATTAATTTAAATCGTCGTCGTAACGTTGGCGACCATCCAGGCGACGCGCTCGTTGATGTAATTTTGCACGAAGTCCAAATGTTCTTCGTATGTTTCGAACGCCCGCTGCTCGGCCGGGATCGGGCACCATGGCCCGTCGCAAAGTTCCAACGGCCATTTTTCTAGATTCCGAGTGGAATTGGCAATCCAGTTTTCGTGGTTGGCGTCAAGCCAGTCGTTCAGGATCGGAAGAATCCGCGTGCTGAAATCGGCCAGCCGGTCGACGAAGCTCCGGCGGAAATTCGGAATCGCCATCAGTTTCGTGAAAAACGGATTGTTGTTGTTGTCGAAATCGTCCCAATAATCGACCCAACCCCAGTGCCCTTCGGCCTGCGAAGGGAAATAATCGCCGTTTCCGAGGGAAATATCAAAATCCCACAGGGGATTCATCCGCAGCGGCTGACCCGTCTCCTTGACCAAATAAAGTGAACCCCAGTTGACATCGACGTTTTTGGTGATTTCCTGCAGGAGGAAGAAATCGACGAAATTATCGACGTCGATGAGCGAGGAATAACCCATTTGGGCCGTCAGCGCCTCGTCGACCTCGAAGAAATATTCCTTGATGTAGCGGGTGTGTTTCGCGGGCACATACGCCGGATCGTCGTAATTCGGCTCGCGGATGTAATAAGGGCGATACTCAAGCCAAAAGAAGTCGCCGTCTTCGATGCCCTCGCCGGCGGCAAAACCGGCATGATCCAATTCCAATAGGAAACCGGCATCGCCGTCGGTGCGCGTGAGGTCCGATTCGATGTTCCAACGGTTTTTCTGAAACTCGACACGTTCGATCATTAGGTATTGACCTTGGTAGACATCGCCGATGACGAGTTCAACGGAGCGGAAATCCAAAGCATGAAGCGTATCCGGATACATGTGGGATAGAAATTGGGCGATGTTGTTGCGGATGAGCGACTTGTCGATGTGATTGGCCAAGAGGATATAGTTCTTGGCGGGCGTCATGCCTAATAACGATGTATTTTGGTCGAAACGCAGCCGATATGATCGCTTGGGCATGTAACGCGTCGAATGGCCTCGCGTCTTGATTCCATACGGAGCCGTGATAAAAGTGGTTTCGCGTTCGCCGTTGACGGTATGCTCGAGGCTGGCCACGCCGCGGACGTAATCTTCATAATAGATGTCAGCTTCAAGCTTGCCTGCGTCGAGCGTCAGGTTAAGTTGCGGCATGTTTTCCGGTGATGGGGCGTTCCGCTGGCTTTTGACCAATAACGGTTGCGTCAGCGCGTGTTCGCTTCCGCTTTTGGTTATCGCGGCGGTAATTTCGATAGTCAAATCAAACGATGGATTCGGATAACGGAGCTTTCCGTCTTCGATCTCCGCGTCGGGGCAGCTCCAGACGACGGTCGCGCCGCTTCCATCCAATACCGGCAAGACATAATCTTCGTTGACATAGTCGACGGTAAGTTCCAAAGCCGCGATTTCCGGGGTGAAATCGACGCTGGTTGCGCCGGAGGTCGCGCCTTCCGATGTGCCGGAGACGGACGAAAAGCCGCAACTGCTCAAGACGATGGCGATGGCCGCCATCAGAAATTTTGCTTTTTGTTTCATGATTTTACGGAAAAATTGTAGACGGTTTTATTGTCGACGACAATTTCGAAATCGAGTTTTCCGCCAAAAGAAACGCGCCGGTAGTCTTTATCGGCGTATGTCAGTCGCGCTTTGTCAATGCTCATGGATAGGGTAACCGTTTCGTGATCCTTCAGGCTCGCCTTCCCAAAACTCACCAATTGCCGCAAAGGCAAGACGACGTCCGCCCGTGGCGGATTCAAGTAGATGAGTACGACTTCTTTCGCGCCAATTGGGGAGTTGTTCTTCAAAACGACGTCAAATAGGATGCTCGACCCGTCGTGTTTGACTTCGCCGCACGACACGAACGAAACGTCGGCATATGATTTACCATATCCAAACGGGAAAAGCGGTGTCGTTGGTCCGTCGATGTAATGGGAAGTGTAGGTCATCGACTGGCCTTGGAACGGGCGGCCGGTATTCAAGGTTTGGTATGAGATCGGGATTTGCCCGACGGCATAAGGAAGGCACATCGGCAGTTTGGCCGATGGATTAGAATCGCCGTAGAGCGTCCTGACGATGGCCGCGGCCGCTTTGCTGCCTAGATAGAAGGCATAAAGCAACCCGGGCGCCTGCTTTTCGATGGAAGTGATGACCAGCGGCCGTCCGGCCAAAACGACCACGATGACGTTTTTGTTGATGTCGGAAATGCATTTTACCAATTGCTCATGTCGTTCCGACAGAGCCGGGTTCATTTTGGCCCGCGCTTCCCCGAACTCATGGCTGCGTTCGCCGACCACGACGACGACCTTGTCGGCGCCCTTAAGAGCCAAGCGGTCCGCAACACCGATTTCGGTTATATCGTCAGTTAAAATCGTTTTGGTATTTTGGGTACTTAGATGTTCGGAGATGGATTCCGTCAAAGCCGGGTCGCCATGCCACGACCAGGAACCTAAAAGATTCTTTTCCGCCAATAACGATCCGACGAACACGATTTTCTCGCTTTTCCGAAGCGGTAGGATATCGCCGTCGTTTTTCAAAAGTACGATCGATTCGAGGGCGCTTTCAAGCGCAATATTCAGATGTTCGCGATCGAATGGATATGTTTTTTCGCGTGTAGCGTCGATGCCGCGATACGGGTCTTCAAACAAGCCCAAATCGTCTTTGAGTTTTAGTATTCGCAATACGGCAGCGTCAAGCTGAGACATCGATAGGCGACCTTCCGCTATCAAAGACTTCAAGTGTTTGGCGTAGGTCGCCGAGCACATTTCCATGTCGAGCGTCGCTTCCATGCCGCGGTATGCGGCGTCTTCCTGGTTTAAGGAATACGGATGGTCGATCGTCTCGACCAGGGAATCGTAATCGGAGATGATTATGCCCGCAAAGCCGAGTTGGTCGCGCAGGATGTCTTTGAGCAGGCGCTTGTTTACCGTGGCCGGAATGCCTTCGAAGACATTGAAGGCGCTCATTGCCAAACGGGCGCCGGCGTCGATTGCCCCTTGGTATCCATCCAAATAATATTGATAAAAACTATGAAGGCTCAATTCCGCCTGACTGTATTCGCGACCCGCCAAGGGAGCGCCGTAGGCGGCGAAATGTTTGAAGCACGCGGCCATCGTCTTGGGATTGCGGAGATCATCCTGCTGATAACCTTTGACGGTGGCGTGAGACATCCGGTAATTCAAATAAGGATCTTCGCCGTAGCCTTCCATCACGCGTCCCCAGCGGGCGTCACGACTTAAGTCGGACATCGGCGAGAAGGTGACGGAGAGGCCGCTTGAGGTCGCTTCCACGGCCGCGATTTTCGCCGCCTGATACGCCAAATCCGGATTGAAGGAACTGGCGATGGCCAGCGGGATCGGAAAAATCGTCTTGTAACCGTGGATGACGTCGGCCATGAACACCAACGGGATCCGAAGCCGGCTTCGCGCCAAATATATGTTTTGGATTTCGCGCATCTCTTCGGGATTGCCGGCGCCGAGGACCGAGCCGGACAAAAACACCTGCGCTTCCGAGATGTTGATTTTTTTCAGGGGGCCGGCGACTTCGGATTTCAAGTCCTTGTTGAAGAAAAACGGCGGCAGCTGCTGCAGCTGTCCGATCTTTTCTTCGACTGTCATCTTTTCCAATAGTTTTTCGATATCCACGGAATCGGTTTCCTCCGTTGGTTCAATTTTAACAAATCGCCGTCCAAATACGCTAAACATCGGCGAGACGTCATGATGTTTTTGTGACGGTATCGTCATTCAGTCGCTTACGACTGTGCTAAAATATTTTAAATCACGTTCGCGAGGCACCCGTTTGCGTATTAAGAACCATCCCATCTTGAATTTTCCCGAAAAGAAAGACATTCCGTTCTATTTTGAAGGTCGGCTTCTCATCGGCAAGGAAGGCGACATGATCGCTTTCGCGCTTCACGATAACGGGATCAAGGTATTAAGCCACAGCCTGAAGCTCAAGCGTCCGCGCGGCTTCTTCTGCGGCATCGGCAACTGCGCCTCCTGCAAGATGCGGGTCGACGGCGTCGATAACGTCCGGACATGCATCACGCCATTAAAAGAGAACATGCGCGTCGAAATCCAAAAGGACAAGGGCGTCGTCACATGACCGAGAAAGACGTCATCATCATCGGCGGTGGCCCCGCCGGACTGTGCGCCGCCAAAATACTGGCCGATCAGGCCGTGTCCGTTTTGCTGATCGACCGCGACCACCACCTGGGTGGCCAACTAATCAAACAGACGCATAAGTTTTTCGGTTCTGAAAAGCAATACGCCAAAAACCGTGGTTTTGAAATCGCCGAAATTCTCATCAAAGACATCCGCGACAAACCCAACGTAACGACATTGCTGGGGGCGACCGTCGCCGGAGTGTACCACGACCACGTGATTTCCGCCGTCAAAGACGAAAAATACCTCAAATACAGAGCCAAAGCCTTCATCATCGCGACCGGCGCTTCCGAGAAAGCGTTGGCATTCGAGAACAATGATTTACCAGGCATCTACGGCGCCGGGGCGATCCAGACGCTGATGAACCTTTATGGCATTATCCCCGAAGACGAGGTGCTGATGGTCGGAAGCGGCAACATCGGGCTGATCGTTTCATATCAGCTGCTGCAGGCCGGCGTCAAGGTCAAAGGGATCATCGAGGCCTTGCCCGTCATCGGCGGTTATAAAGTCCACGCCACCAAACTCAAACGGCTGGGCGTTCCCTTCTACATGCAGCACACGGTCAAACGGGCGATCGGAAAAGAGACGCTCGAGGCTGTCGAAATCGTCAGGCTGACCGACGATTTCAAGGAGATCGCCGCGGAAACGAAAATCATCAAAACGAAAGCTTTGTGTATCGCCGTCGGCCTCTCGCCGTCGTCGCAATTGTTAGGCATGATGGATGTCGCCATGAAATACGTGAAAGAACTCGGCGGCTTGGTGCCCGTCTTGAACGAGACGAATCAAACGTCCGATCCCCATATCTTCGCCTGCGGCGACGTCAGCGGCATCGAGGAAGCGTCCGCGGCCATGATGAATGGTTACATCGCCGGTTTGGGCGCGTTGAAACAATTGGGGCGCGCGCATCCGCGCCATGACGAACTTCTGCATATGTATCATCACGAGTTGGAACTGCTCCGGCATTCCAGCTACGGTGAAAAGACGTTGGCCGGCCTCAAAAAGCTCGGCGGAGGTCCTTATGCTAATTAAGACGGGCGTACCCACCAAAGAAATGGTGGCCGAAAAATTCCCAAGCGAGGAAGCCTTAAAGAAACCAAAAGCCATTTTGGAATGCTACGAGGCCATTCCTTGCAATCCGTGCGCCACGAGCTGCCCGTTCGGGGCAATTGTAATCGAGGACGGGATGACCTCGATTCCGAGTCTGCTCGCCGAGAAATGCACCGGCTGCGGCCAATGCGTCGTCGCCTGCCCCGGCCTGGCGATCACCGTCGCCCAAATCGTCAACCACAAGGTTTTATTTAAGATTCCGTATGAATTCACGCCGTATCCACGCAAAGGGGAAATCTGGAAAGGGCTGAATCGCCGCGGCGAAATCATCTGCGAGGCCGAAATCCAAAACGTAATTGCCAATATAAACGCCAAGACGGCGCTGGTGACCGTTATTATCGACCGCGTCCATCTCTATGATTTCGCGACCATTAAACAACTATGAGCGACAAAGATAAAATCATCATCTGCCGCTGCGAGGACGTCACCTTGGAGCAAATCGAGGACGCCATCGCCCAAGGGTTCACGACGTTTGAGGATTTGAAACGCATTTTAAGGGTAGGCATGGGTCCGTGCCAAGGCAACACGTGCGGACACTTGCTCCAGGTTTATCTTGCCCAACGGCTGCGGCACTCGATTGAAGACGTGAAGACCCATCGGCCGAGGCCGATGCTCTTGGGCGTCACGCTGAAAGACATCGTGGAAGGCGGCGACGAATGACGAAAAACATGTTGATCGTCGGCGCCGGCATCAGCGGCGTCAGCATCGCCTACAACCTCGCCAAAAAAGGCGTCACGGATATCCATGTCGTCGACAAGGGTTATTTTGCCTCGGGCGCTACCGGAAGGTGCGGCGCCGGGGTCCGCGCCCAATGGGCGACGCCCCTGAATTGCCTTTTGGCCAAAAAAAGCGTTGAATTCTTCGAGAACGCCAAAACCATTTTGGAATATGAAGGGGATATCGAGTTCAAGCAGGAAGGCTATCTGATTCTGGCCACAAGCCCGGAAGAAGCGGCCCAGTTCCAAGATAACGTTAGACTTCAAAATAGCTTAGGCATTCCCGCGCGGTATCTATGCAAGGACGAAGCTTTGAAAATCGTCCCATATTTGAATCCGGATGCATTCGTGGCGGCCACCTTTTGCAAAATGGATGGGCATCTGAACCCTTTCAAAATGACCGATGCCTACATGAAGTCCGCGAAAAAGTTGGGCGTGACCTTCAGCTTCTTTGAGGAAGTGACGGACATCATAACCGAGGATAAGCGAATTGTGGGCGTGAAAACGAACAAAGAAACCTATGAGACGCCTATCGTGGTCGACGCCGCCGGTGGCTACAGCCGGGAAATCGGCCTTATGGCCGGCGTCGACATCCCCGTCTATTCCGAGAATCACCAGATCCTGGCGACCGAGCCAATCGAGAAGATGCAAGGACCGATGGTGATGTCGTTCTCCAAGAACATCTACTGTCAGCAAGTGCCGCACGGCTCCTTTCTCATGGGAAGAAGCGATCCCAATGTTGAAAAAGGCCATCAGACGCATTCGTCGTGGCAATTTCTCGAGGAAATGGCCAAAACGGCGACCCACATCATGCCAAAGCTCGGGAGCCTTCGCGTGGTGCGCCAATGGGGTGGTTCCTACAACATGTCGCCCGACCGTCAGCCGATCATCGGCGGAACCGAAGCGGTCAAGGGTTTTTACATGGCCTGTGGTTTCTCGGGTCACGGCTTCATGCTGGCGCCGATGACTGGGCTCCTCCTATCGGAAATTATCTTGAACGAACCGACGACGCTTGACGTGGCGACGCTCGGACTCGGTCGTTTTGCCCATACGAAAACGTTCGACGTCGAGAAATCCGTCGTCTGATTTAAATCTTTGCTTGAACTTTGATGCTTTAGTTTATCAGGTTGGCGCTTAATGGCAAAAACGCATTTTTCTTTGCGTTCCGATTGCGCCGAAGCGCGCCGTTAGACTAACATTAAGTTAAAGAAATCCTTATTAAGGACGGATTGAATAAAACCTAATCCATTTATTCGGCCGGGGAGGTAATCTGGATATGCGCTTCGTTCTAAGACTGATCATGACATTGGTCGGGATTGCGGGCTTCTTCGTGATGTTGGCCGGCGGGGCTTTTTAGGCCTATGGGGAATACGGGGTCCCGTTCGTCGCCACCCAGCTTGAAGGCGCGGAAGCCCAAATCGAAACCGCGCTTGAGGCTGATTACCCCGGTTCCGATGTGACGGCAAATTTCGAAGAAGTATTCTATCGTCGCGAAGGGACCACTTTCTACGTGGCCTTCAAGGTCCACGCGGTCGCCGAAATGGGCGGCATGGAAGTGGCTAATGAAACGATTTACGCGTCGATCGATATTTTGGGCGCAATCACCGGCAGCGTCGATTTCGTGACATATGAGGAAAGCGAATGGACGCCGATCGCCGATCAATACAAAACCGCGCCTCCGGTTCTTTTTGACGCCGCCGAAGCCAAAACGACGGGCATGACGGTGCTCATCGTCGGCGCCGTCGCCTTCGTGGGCAGCATTATCGTCAAAGCCGTGTTTCTCAGGAGAAAACTCACTTAGCGTAAAAAAGCTGTTTGATTTTCGTTTTGGGCAATGCGCCAAGGCGCGCTCTTTTGATTAGAGGGCGTCCCGCATGAGCCCGCGGTCGCGAGATAATTACGACATCAGTAAAGCAAAAGCATGCCTGAAGCCTTATCGCCTAAGACACGAACGCGATAGGATCCTTCGGGAATGTGGTTGGAACCATCTTTCAATTGGATGATGGTTTCATTCGCGACGAAAACCATTTCTATTTCGCCTTTTTCGATTTGGCGTTCGAGATTGATTGCATTCGGTTTTTTCAACGCAAGACGGAAAAGCGTCTTCACGCCCGTGAATGACGCGAACCGGAGTTCATAGCGCCGGTCTTTTGCTTTTCCGACGAACAGCAGCGCTTTTTTGCGGTTCCATTGGCTTTTCAGTTGTTCCCGGTACTTTTCGATATCCATGATTTGTTTTTCTAAATCTTTTAATATAGGCGGCATCGGTGTAATCAATTTTTAGACAGGCCCGAAACCACGTCGGGAACGTCACTTTAAATCCAGTGCTTGCAACCAATCGCGCGTTTCTTTGATTTTCAATTCTTTGTTTTTCAAAACATTGGTGAAATCGCGATATCCCATCCATTGGTTGCTCCGGCCAATCAGTTGTTTGGCTTTGGCTTCGACGCCTTTGTTTCCGCCTTCCGATGTGGTGAAAAAATACACTTTCTTGCCGGCCAAATGGTTATTTTCGAATAACGTGCGGATCGCTGGGGCATAGGACCACGACCAGACGGGCGAGCCCACGAAAACATAATCGTACTTGGCATAGTCTTCATTGAATGGTTCGAGAGGCGGACATTCCTTCATGAATACCTGCTTGCCGCCCCAAAAGTATTTGGAAAAACCCGTCGAAGTCATTTCTTTGACAGGTGTCAGACGAATGATGTCGCCGTGATAATAATCGGCGATCGTCTCAGCGACCATGGCCGTGTTTCCTTCGTAGGAATAAAAAAGGACAAGTATGTTCATATATATTCCCTCATCAATTTAAACATTGGTAATCAATCGGATGTTTTCTTATTCGTGTCCTTCTCTTTATTAAGCCACATCAACGAGAGAATGCCCAAGGTGAGCGGGATGGCGATGACGGCGAAGACCAGCAGGCCCGCCAACGGAATGATGAAAAGCACGACGAATCCCGCAATCGCCATTAAGCCATAAATGGCGATGGAAACGATCAGTTGTATTTTCATCGCCTTCAGGGAAAACGGGATCAGCAAGAGCGCGCCAACGGCGATTATAAGCGACTGGGCGATATAGACGAAAACTTCTGGCCCGTAGGGCATCGGCCCAATCATCCCGACGGCTCCGTAAACGATGGAATAGACGGCGATGACGTATTTGGCGATATTTATTTTCATCATGATTCTTCCCCTATTTTGTTCAAATATGAGAAACAACAATTTGCGGAAAGTCATATTTCGATCACTATCATTCTGCGATTATGCTCTTCATATGTCTAACTTCTAGACGCATTTTTTTAATTATGTAAGCGATCGCCGTTGAATGGCTCTTGCCCGATTAGTAATGGCTATTTTCTTTTGTATTTTGCGTTTTTGAATGATCCGTATTTTACGATAAGCCGCTCTTTGACCATGCCCGAAAGAACCCGTTCAATCGTCGAAACGCTGATATCGGGAATGATTTTCCAAATTTCCTGTTTTGACAACGGAACGATGCTGGCGAGAACCACTCTTTTGATTCGCTCTTCTTTTTTGATTTTCCGCACTTCAATTGTCGCCATTCTTATTTCTAATGCCGTATAGCAGTCATAAAGCGTTTGGATGAAATTATTGATGAAATATAAATAATCGTTATTCCCGATTTCCCAGTCCTTCGATGAAAGTTTCAAAGCTTCATAATATGCGTCTTTATGCTCGTTGATCTGTTGTTCGAACGAGACGTATTTTCCGACATCATAGCCGTTTTGATACAAAAGGAGCAACGATAACAATCGCGCCATTCGGCCGTTTCCATCATTAAAAGGATGGATGCATAGGAAATCCAAGATAACGCAAGGAATCAAAAGAAGCGGATTAATATTCGCGTTGTTCCGAGCGTCCATGTAAGCGTATATCATCTGTCTCATTGCTTCGGGGGTCGCCTCCGCGTTAAGTGGTTTGAATCGAACTTGGCGCCTGCCCGAATTATCGATTTCTAAAATGACGTTATCGCGATCTTTGTATCGGCCGCGCCAGGAGGAGCCGCTTGGGGATAAAAGCACGTTGTGAAGGTCCAAGATATCTTTTTCCGAAAAGGCGAGTCGCGCATAATCGTCGTGAATGAGATTCAATGCATCGCGGTAACCGGCGATTTCTTGTTCGTCATGATTCAGAGGCTCGGTTTTCTCATTAACGATTTCATTAATTCTTTTGTCGCTCGTGACAATCCCCTCGATCGCGTTGCTGCCCTTTACGGATTGGACAATGGCGATTTTGACAAGCTTGGTGAAAAGATCGGGGTTAAGCGTTCTTTTCGAGAGTGCTTCGTTTTTCATCTCATGGATGAAATTCGTAAGATTGAGCAGATTGGAGGAAATCGTGTCTTTTCGCAGAAACGAGTAATCGAAAATTTTCATATAACTATCCTTTACTGCACTTATTTTATTATATTTAGTGTAGTATTTCAATGGTGTTAATTGATTTATTGCATCTTTTTTAATGTTTTAAATGCAGTATTTATTGAACGTGGATAGTCGCCGCCGCCTCAATAATTACTAATGATTCGTATCGTTCGACATCGCGGCGATACTGCACTAGTCAACGAAAAGTAGACACATTTTCGAATGGTTATTCTCTTTTTACTGATTGAACACCTCCCGATACTGTTTTGGAGTCAGATAGTTTAAGGAGTAGGCTGGTCGTTGCTCATTGA
>Ga0172374_1000176_pt1 | contig 53988 bp, 55 predicted proteins | sample LakKiv3m_FD_114536 | JGI IMG/M metagenome (GOLD analysis project Ga0172374, IMG submission 114536) | Freshwater microbial communities from Kabuno Bay, South-Kivu, Congo - kab_092012_10.3m | ecosystem: Environmental > Aquatic > Freshwater > Lake | place: Democratic Republic of the Congo... | reverse complement strand
GACCTGTGTTTTTTGCGATATGCTAAAACAAGAGAAAGATAATGCTCAAAGGGTAGTTTATGAGAATGAAGAATTCCTAGTTTTTACGTTTTTTGCTTCTCGTTTTCCTTTTGAAATGTGGGTTGTACCCAAGCGTCATGCTTCAAATTTTGAAAAAATTTCCGCTGAAGTTCAAAGTAAGTTAGCAGATGCCATGCATGAAGCAATTGCTAAATTAAATAAAGCTTTAAACTTTCCACCTTTTAACTATTGGATTCATACTTTACCCCATCACTCGGAAAACGAGCATGATTCCTACCATTGGCATGTTGAGATTGCTCCGCGCGTTAGTCGCTTTGGCGGTTATGAAATGGGTTCGGGTGTGGTCATCGATGTCGTTAGTCCAGAAATTGCCGCTGAATTCCTGAAAAAAGCTTAACTCCCGAACCGCGGAATTTCTGTGTTCCGAAATATTGCAAGCTAAAGCTTGCGCGGAATTTCTGTGTTCCGAAATATTGCAAGCTAAAGCTTGCGCAGAATTTCTATGTTCCGAAATATGGGTTCGGGTGTGGTCATTGATGTCGTTTCTCCCGAAGTAGCGGCAGAATTCTTGAAAAAAGCTTAACACACAAAAATTTGTTCTAAAAGGGTTGAAAAATTATATAAAATATGGTATACTTATTAGTTCATTAACTAATAACCAAACTTATTTTTTAGTATGAAAAAGTTTAGCAAATCAATTTCTGTAATAATTCCTGCTTACAATGAAGCCAAAACAATTGACGGCGTCATTAGGGAAGTTTTAAAACTTGACGAGGTCAAGGAGCTTATTGTAGTCGATGATGGATCGACTGATCGAACTAAAGAAAAAATCAAGGTTTTTTTGGCTGATTCGAGGTTTGTTTATGTTCTACACCCTAAAAATCGCGGTAAAGGTGCTGCGCTAAAAACTGGGATTAAAAAAGCCAAAAAAGACATCGTGCTCTTACTTGATGCCGATTTGATGAATATTACAATCACAAAAATTAGAAAAATCATCAACCCTGTTTTAAATGATGAAGTAGATATTTCTCGGGCTGGTTTTCGTTTGGCGCGCGGACGCGTTACAGAAATGGCTGTTAAGCCGATGATGAGTATACTTTTTCCTCATTTAAAGTTTGATCAACCAATTAGCGGTCAAATATGTGCTAAAAAAACTTTTTTGGAAAAAATGTCATTTGAAAACAGATGGGGTGTAGATATTGGTATTTTGCTCGATGCGATTTATGCCGGTGCTAGAATGGTGGAAATAAATATCGGTAAACTTGAACATAAAGCCCGCAAAGACAACGAAAAAGCGGAAATGGCCAAACAAGTTTTAGAAACCATGATTAAAAAAGCCGGGCTTATTCAGCACAACTATAAATTAGTTATTTTTAGCCTAGAAAATACTTTGGTTTCTTCGCAACAATTGGATAAAATTTATCATTCTCTTGGTATCGAAAAAGAGATGTCTAAATTGAAAAATAATTATCTTGATGGTGAATTAAGTTTCGAAGAATTTAGCGTAAAAAGCGCAGCAATTATGCAGGGTTTAAAGGTAAAAGATATAGAAACTTTGGCTCAGGGTATTAAATTAATGAAATACGCTGAAGAAGTGATTTCTGCTTTGCAAAAAAGAAAATATAAGGTAGCGGTTATCAGTTATTTATTTTCACCAATTGTTTATCCGATTGCTCGTAGGCTAGGGGTTCAATTGATCGATTGTGTTTCACTTGAAAGTAATAACGGAAAACTTACAGGTAATATTTATACTAGATCCAGTAAGCGTTGGTTGGATGGGATTGAAAAAGGTTTTAGTAAGGCTTTTATTTCTGTCGTTCGTCGAGCTAATGCTAATCCAGCTCAATCTATCATTATATCTAATAGCGAAAAATGTACTTCTATTTTTGAAAAAGCCGGTTTTTCAATTGCTTTCCGGCAAAAGGATAAAACGATCAGAGAAAAAGCTAATAAAACTATTAGTTTCTTGCCAGAGCTTCTAGCTATTATGGAGTAATTATGAAATTGATCGTCGTGCGTCACGGTGAAGCCGGACATAATTTGGGAGGCGATAAACTGCATACTTTTGCTGGCGGTTTGGTTGATACTGAATTAACTCCAAAAGGTATTGAAACCGCAAAGAAAATTGCCGAACAGTTGAAAATTAAAAATATCGATATTATTTTTTCTAGTAATTTAAAAAGATCTAAAAAAACTGCCGAAATTATTCGGGATCAAATTTTAAGCGGTCGGGAAATAATTGTTTTACCGGAACTTAACGAGCTCAACATTGGAGATTTTGCTGGGCATACAGCTGAAGAAGTAAAATTTTTATTTCCCAAATCAGCTAAATATTTTTATGATGGCGAGATAGAAAAATGGTCCTTCCCTAAAGGAGAAGATTTTTTTAGTGCGCTAGCTAGGGTTAATCTCGCTCTGGAAAAAATAGAAAGTCTTGGTCAGAAAAAAACAGTTTTAATTGTCGCTCACGGGATGATTAACCGTATAATTTTTTATCTTTTAGATCGGAAAAATATTGATAATTGGAGAATCCGCGAATATCCGCATGATAAAATCGTTGAGTTGGAGGTCATATGAAGATTGCTTGGATAAGATATCCGGAAAAACTTTATACTTCTGGAAAAGTTCTCAAGGGCGGATCGGAGTCGGCTAATCAATATGTTATTGACTGGCTTAGATCCCACGGTCATGAAGTGATTGATTTTATGCCTAACTCTCAAGAAAGAATTGGGTTAATTTCTTCTCAGGCTATTGGCACGCCCTTGATGTTTCAAGATTTGTTAAAGGAGATCGATGCTATTAATAATTGTGACTTAGTTGTGACGACTAACTGGTTTAGTGCCATTTTACCGGAGATAAAAAAACCAATCTGTGTTGTTTATCACTCAAGCGCTCAAATGGTTATGGATTCAATTAAACAAGAAAATATCGCTGAAAAAGCGGTTTTAAATAAATGGCTGAATATAGCTAGAAAATTTGATTTAGCCCAATTTTCAAATCAATCTGATCACGAAATTGTTATTAGTCTGGGAGAAAGTTACCAAGCTCAACACGCGACAAAAATTATTGCCGTCAGCAGATTGCTGAAAGACAAAATAATCGAGTATTACAATATTAACCAAAGCAAAATTAAAGTTATAAATAACAGTTTTCCTGAGGGTTGGGACCAAGAAATAAAGAAGGATTTTAAAGAAAGTTTAAAAATTATCAATGTTTCTAGGCTACCTCACGATTTTAACGGTTTTGTTGGCAAGGGGACAGATCGGCTAATGGAAGTTTTAAACCATTTCCCAAAGAACAAAAAAATCCTTTTAGCCACTACGAAAAAAAATGCCTATCCAAATCTTCTCAAAGAAAATTTAAGAAATTTTGAATTAATTGAAAATGCCTCCAGGGATCAAGTTAAAAACAAATTATCGGAAGCCCATATTTCTATTCACACCTCTCGTGCGGAAGCGTGCCAACTGACCTTAATTGAATCCATGCTCTTAAAGACCCTGCCAATTACTTTTAATCTTGGAGTAGCTGAAGAATTAATTAAAAACGGTGAAAACGGTTTTATTGTTAATAGTACAAAAGAAATGATTGCTAAACTCAACTGGGCCTTAAAAAATCCAGAAAACGCAAATAAAATGGCTGAAAGGGCTCATCAAACAATTATTTATAAACTTTCCATTGACCGGATTGGCTGTGAATATGAAAAATTTTTCCTGGGGCTAATAAAGGAGAAAAATGCCCAAAATTAGTTTCGTTATGCCCACAAAAAATCGTGACCATATCATAAAAAATTCAATTCAATCTTTGATTGACCAAACAGAGAAAGATTGGGAGTTGATTATAGTAGACGATCATAGTGACGAAAACGATAAGACCAAGGAGGTTGCTACAACTTTCGCTGATAGGCGGATTAAATATTATCGTATACCTAAAAGTTGGCCAAAAGGAATAGCCTCAGCGCGAAATTTTGGTAACGAGTTGGCAACAGCACCAATTATTGCGCCCGCGGATTCCGATGATATTAATTTGCCGGATCGCGCCAAATTAATTTTAGAAAGTTTTTCAAAAGAGAAGTGGGATGTTTTTTATGCCGATTATGATTATTATTTCGATAAAACAAAAAAATACGAAGATCGAGTTAATCCGATCAAGGACTTTGACCTTGAGCTTTATAAAAAATTTAATTTTATCCCCCACCCCACTTCAGCTTATCGAAGAGAGCTGGCTTTAGAATACCCCTACAATTCTTTTTTTATTGTGGCAGAGGATTATGATTTTTTCTCTCGCTTAGCCGAAGCGGGTAAAAAATTTTATTTTTGCAATAAAAAAGTTTTACATTATGTAATCCATGAGAAAAATATTTCTGGTGGTAAAAAATTAGAACCAGTTTATGATGATTTGATTCATCTGAATCGTGACTGGAAAGATGGCGATAGAGCTGAAATTATCAAACGAATTACTGATTATTATGGAGATAGAAATGAAAAATCCTAGAGTCGGGATAATCGGTTATTTTGGCCATGGTAATGCTGGCGATGAGGCTATGAAAGACATTCTCCTTCAAGAGTTTCCCAACTCAGTTGCCAATAATCGAGATAAAATTGAAAAATGCGATGCATATATTATTGCTGGTGGAGATTTGATCCAGGGTTTTTCCGGGCTCCATTTACCGAAAATTTGGGACTCAATTACTGATGAGCCGTGTTATGCGATTTCATTAGGTGTTAAATCTGGATGGGAAAAATATGAGGCAAAGGTTACTGGCTGGTTAAAGAAATTTAGAAAAGTCTACACTCGCGAGCAAGAATCATACAATATTCTTAATAAATTTATTAAAGTTGATGGTGTTATGCCAGATTTGGTTTTATTAGCAGATGCGCCAAAGGACTCTCAGAATTACCCAATAATTTTTAACTATACCGATCGCCCGTGGGTTAACCCCGATGGTCAATTTGAAGATATTAAAAAAAATATTGATTCTTTGGAAGTTGGTTTAGCTGAAGACTTTGATTCTAAATATGCAAAAAAAATTGTTGATTATAAAACTTTTCTTTCTATGGCAAAATCATCCAAAGGGGTTATTGGCGCTCGCTTGCATGCTGTAGTTATGGGCGTAATCGCGGGGGTGCCGGTTGCTGGTATTGCTTATGAGAAAAAGGTAAAAAAATTTTGTGATCGTTATGAAATTCCTTGTTTTGAATACGGTAAGAAAAATGGTAAACTGATTGTTGAGTCTTTAAGACTACCAAAAATTGATTTAAATCTTGAGAGAGAAAAAATCAAAGCCGTATTAACAGAAATTAAAAACGATCTTTATGAAAAAAATTAAAGTTGCACAAATTATTTGGCCCAGTACGGCTTTACCACCTAAAGCCTATGGCTCTGTGCAACTTGTCGCCTCTCGTATTATTCAAAATATTGATAAAAAAAAATTTGATCTTTCAGTACTCACAGCCGCAAATAGCAAAATAAATGCTAAAATTATTCCGATCTTGGATAAACCTATCTTGGAAGATAAAACCATTACAGATAAAAACCTATATCTTTCTGTTTTAATGGCGGAGATTATTAAGCGTCAAAATGAATTTGACCTTATCCATTCACACATTGGCCATTCAACTCTAGTTTTAGCTCAAGCAATAGATAAACCGATTATTATGACAATGCATGGTGACTACAGCAATGTTCATTTTAAGAAAAATTTCTTAAAATATGGAAAAAAAATTCACTATGTAGCTATTTCCAAGTCTCAACAAAAAGCTTTTCCTTTAAAATCACAGCTAATTTATCATGGTCTACCAATTGCTGATTATGGTTTTTCTGAGAATCCGGCTAATTACGCTCTTTATGTCGGGCGTACCAGTCCGTTCAAAGGTTTGGCCGAAGCGATAGACATAGCGATCGAACTAAAAATTACTCTAAAAATCGCGGCAAAAATTGATAATTCGGAAGCGGCTCAAAATTATTTTACTCAAAAAATCGCTCCTAAATTAAACAATCCTTTTACTGAATTTTTGGGCGAACAATCAGCAATTAATATTAAAAAGTTGCTTCAAAAAGCCAAAGTCTTTATTTATCCGATTTCTTGGGATGAACCTTTCGGCTTGGTTGTGGCTGAAGCTCAAGCCTCTGGCGTGCCCGTGGTAACATACGACCGAGGGGCAATGTCGGAAATCATTAAAAATGGGCAGACTGGTTATATTTGCAAAAACAAAACCGAATTCAGGCTAAATTTGGAAAAAATTTGGAAAATGAATTCAGATGAAACAGCAAATGTTCGTGCTTTAAGCCGATTAAATATTGAGAAGAATTTTAGCCTTGATAAAATGGTTTTGGAATACGAAAAAATTTACAAAAAAGTAATAAAAAATTGCGCTTAATTACCATATTGGGCTATACTTAAAGTACTAAAAAACTAATAATTGAGGGGATATGAAAAATAGATACAAAGATCGAATTAGGGTTTTACAAGTGACTTCCGAACTGACGCCAATTGCTAAGGCCGGTGGGTTGGGGGATGTGGTTGGGCAGCTACCAAAAGAATTAGCTCGGTCGTACCGAATCGAGCTCAGAGTGATCATGCCTTTATATAAAATGTTGGATTTGAAAAATTTAGAGGCTGTAAAAATTATTAGTGGTCTTCGTTTGCCGGGGCCGGATGGTAAGCCGGTCAAAATATCCGTTTGGAAAACCTTCCTACCGGAAACAATCATCCCCATTTATCTAATTGAGGCTCAGGAAATTTTTGTTGGGGACAATATTTATAATCATACCTCCAGTAAACACAGCTCATCTTATGCTTTTTACTTTCTAGGCAAAATTGCCCTGGAGCTAATTAGAGTAATGGACTGGCAACCCGATGTGATCCAATGTCATGACGGTATGTTTGGACTAGTTTCCAAGTGGTTAGATACTATTTATAAAAAAGATCCTTTCTACAAAAAAATTGCCAGTCTTTTTACGATTCATAATTTAAATCATCAGCCGATTATTAGTACTTCTAACTCAAAATTTATTGGTCTTAAAAAAATGGATTCTAGAAAAATCCGAAAATTCTTAAAAACCAAAGACATCAATGTGATGGCTGAAGCTATTGAAACATCGGATTTTGTGAATACGGTTAGTCCTACCTATGCTCGAGAAGTTATGACTAAAAGGTATGGCGCTGGTTTAAGTAGGTTGTTAAGGCAGAATCACAAGAAATTTACGGGTATTTTAAATGGTTTCGATTATGAAGATTTTGACCCTCGAACAAATCCAGATACGCCCGTCAAATATTGGATTAACAATCTCGATAAAAAAGTTGAAAACAAACTATTTTTACAAGAAAAATTAGGCTTAACTCAATCGGCGGATTTGCCACTGATTTGTGTTGTATCTCGCTTGACCGAACAGAAAGGTTTAGATCTGATCGACGAAGTTTTAGATGACATTGTAGACATGGGAGCCCAATTTATTATTTTAGGTTCTGGATCTGATAAAATAGAAAAGATTTTTGTTAAAGCTGAAAAAGAGCATCCCAAAGAAATTGCTGCCGAAATTGGTTTCGATGCTAATTTTGCCCAAACAATTTATGCCGGTTCAGACATGCTTCTTATGCCGAGTCGGTTTGAGCCATGTGGTCTTTCACAAATTATTGCCATGCGTTTTGGCACAATTCCTATTGTAAGAGAAACAGGAGGTTTAGCCGATACTGTCAAGGACGGTTTTACGGGATTTGTGTTTAAACATTATGATAAAAATGCTTTCTTGTGGGCTATTAGAAGGGCAGTTGATATTTATTACAATCAAAAAGATTTTTGGCGAAAAATGCAAATTCGGGCGATGAAAAAAGATTATTCCTGGAAAAAATCAGCTAAAAAATATATTTGGGCTTATAAAAAAGCCATTGCTTTTCACAAAACTAAAATAAAGGAATTAAATGATCGATAGTCTAGATATCATAACTACGCCAGAAGGGGCAAAGAACCTTTTAAAGAAATATCAACAAGCCTGTCAACTGAGTCGTGATTTTGAAATTACCGAAATAAAAAGACAATTGGTTTTGGCTCCTGAAACTTTTGCTCTTCTTTATGAAATAGACGATCATGGTAAAAAAAGGCAGATTCGCGTCAATGCTTCCCAAACGGAATCTAGACAAAATGCCTATACTTACATGAAAAAGATCGAAACCATTTTCGATGAAAATTTTTCGATTCCCAAAGCATATTTTTACGACGAAAATTTTAACGCTGTGGCTTATGAGAACGTTCAAGGTCAGCTTTTAATAGATTTGATCAAAACCGGAAAGGACTTAAGTCAAGAAATAAGCTTGTGTGGCAAATGGTTAAATAAGTTACATGCTAATTTTCAGGGCACTTTTGTCCATGGTGATTTTCAGCCTACAAATATTGTAATAAATGAAGGTAGTATTACAGTTTTTGATTTTAATGATACCAAAGAAGGTGATCCGGCGATCGATATCGCCTCGTTTTTCGCTCAACTTCGAGTTATGCTTCTTCGATTTGGTCCACAAAGTGACTTTGATAGTTTGAAGAAAATTTTCCTGGAAAACTACGGTTTAGAGTTTAATTTGTCATTAGAAAAAAGCTTAGAAAAAAAGAAATATTTGGTTATTTACGAAACTTTAAAGAACGCCTTAGATGAAGAAGAAAAAGAAGTTTTACCTATGATAAAAGCATTTTATGATGAAATCAATTGAAGAGAAAAGTGTTAGTTTTTTGCTCGGGGTCGGACCGAAGATGGCTGAAAAGCTAAAAAGGTTGGGGATAGAAACTGTCCGCGACCTTATTTTTTATTGGCCCAGAACTTGGATGGATTTTTCGACGCTCCGAAAAATCGCAGGCCTTCGAATCGATGAAGAGGTAATTATTAAAGGGAAAATTTTGTCAGTTGAAGCTGTGCGCAGTCCTAAAAAATGGCTCAGTATCATTAATGTCAAATTTGCTGATGATACCAGCGAAATAAAAGTGACCTGGTTTAACCAAAGTTTTTTAGCCAATACTTTAAAAGAAGGTGATGAGTGGATTTTGGCTGGTAAGGTTGGTTGGGACTTTAAAAACAAGTGCAAGACTTTAAGTCCTGTTCAGATGGAAAAAGAGGGAGTAATCTTGCCAATTTATCCACTCACCGAAGGTATAACACAAAAATTTTTACGAAAAATTATTAAACCGCAACTAGTTAGACTCGAAAATGATATTGAATTTTTGCCAGCTGAAATCATAAAAAAAGAGGAACTTTTGCATTTAACAGAAGCGATTCAAAATATTCATTTTCCCCAAAATCACCAAAAATTAGCCGAAGCGAAAAAGCGCCTCGCTTTTGATGAGTTGTTTTTAACCGCTTTAAGATTTTTATCTGTGAAATATGAGCTCCAGCAAAATAATGCGCCGGTAATGAAAATTGATGAAAATTTGCTAAAAGATTTTGTATCAACGCTTCCTTACAAACTCACGAATGCGCAAAGAAAAACCGCCTGGGAAATAATTAAAGATTTGGCTCGAAAAAATCCTATGAACCGTTTACTTGAGGGGGATGTCGGATCTGGTAAAACTGTGGTGGCGGCTATGGCGGCGGTTGTTGTCAACAGTAACAAGTATCAAACTGTTTGGTTGGCGCCGACCGAAATTTTAGCTAACCAGCATTTTGAAAACGTCACAAAATTGGTGGCACCATTTAAAATCAAAACTGGTTTACTAACTTCGGCTAATAAAAAAGCCGATCTTCAAAATGACGATTTATTGATTGGAACTCACGCTTTGATTCAAAAAAACATCCAAATTCCCAATTTGGGTCTAATTATTATCGACGAACAACATCGGTTTGGAGTTGCGCAACGCGCCTATTTAAGAAGTAAAAACCTCGCATCCACCTCCAAGGTGGAAGAAAGGGTTTTGCCGCATTTGCTTTCAATGACAGCGACGCCAATCCCTCGGACTTTGGCACTGGCCTTATATGGCGATTTAGATATATCAATTATTGATGAATTGCCCGCTGGTCGCCAAGAAATCTTTACCAAAATTATTGAACCAAAAAATAGAACTAAAGCTTACGAGTTTATTGAGAAAGAAATTAAGGCTGGACGCCAAGCGTTTGTGATTTGTCCGCTAATTGAAGAAACGGAAAGCACCAAATTAAATTTGTTTGAAACTGATCGAAAGTCGGTAGTAGCGGAACACGAGAAATTAAGTAAAAAAATTTTTCCAAAGTTTAAAGTTGGTCTGATGCACGGAAAACTAAAATCGCGTGATAAAGACGCGGTTATGACTGATTTTAAAAATAAAAAAATTGATATTTTGGTTTCCACGGCCGTGGTGGAAGTTGGAATTGATATTCCCAATGCCACGGTCATGATGATTGAGTCTGCTGAGCGATTTGGGTTGGCTCAACTACATCAGTTTCGTGGGCGGGTTGGGCGTGGAACGCATCAATCATATTGTTTCTTGTTTAGCGATAGTGATTCCGCTAAAACAAAAGATCGGTTAAGCGCCATGGAAAAAACTAACAACGGTTTTGAATTAGCCCAAAAGGATCTTGAGCTTCGTGGTCCGGGTGAGCTAATTGGCTTGGCTCAGTCCGGCTTGGAAGACTTAAAAATGGCGCGCCTTACTGATACAATTAACTTGTCTAGGGCGAGAGCGGCGGCGGAAAAAATCATTGAAAATGGCTTGGACCGTTACCCAGCTCTTTGTGAAAAACTTAAAGAATTTGAAGTGGAGAAACATTTAGAATAAGATACAAGCACCAAGATACAATAAACAAAATTGTAAATTGAATATTGTTTGGAATTTGTTTCTTGGTTATTGGAAATTTAGCATATGTTGGACGAATTTATCGACAAATACAAATATTGGATTGGCGGCTCGCTGATTTCAGTGATTTTAGCTGGATTTACGACTATTGGTTTGTACAAATTCCAGCAAAATATTTTAAATAAAAAAAATTCAGAATTGAGTCAACTAAAACAGGAAAATGAACAATTAAGAAACGAACTTTCGGGCAAGGTGCAAATTGCTGGTGCTTCAACTGAAAATGTGGGTGACAAAATAAATATCAATACGGCGAATGCAATAGGGCTCGATAAACTTCCCGGTATTGGACCGGCTCGGGCTGCCGATATTATTAGTTACCGGGAATCCCATGGTGGATTTAAAACCATTGAAGAAATGAAAAATATCAAAGGAATAGGGGATAAAACTTTTGAAAGTATGAAAGATTTAATCACCGTAGGGATTGAAAATTAACCATATTTAAGGTAAAATGAATTTGTGCCCGGGTGGTGAAATGGTATACACGCCAGCCTTAGGAGCTGGTGGTCGCAAGATCGTGGAGGTTCAAGTCCTCTCCCGGGCACCAATATTATGAATACAAATAATGATGATTTAGAACAAATTGAACAAGATCTCAAGGAAGCAGAAGCTCAGGAGGATTTAACCGGGCATAAAGTTTCAGGAAAATCTGTTTTTGAAATAGAACGCATATTGAAGGAGAAGGGCGAGAAAGTACAAAATGAAAGAGAAGAAGCTTGAGAAGATTATTGCCATAGTTGGTCCAACCGGATCGGGTAAAACGGCGCTTGCAAAATTTTTAAGCCTTAAATATAACGGTACTCTAATTTCTGTTGATTCGCGTCAGGTTTATAGAGGTATGGATGTGGGCACAGGTAAAGACAAAACTTTCCCACAAGAACTAATTGATATAAAAGATCCATCGGAAAATTATTCAGTGGCTGATTTTCAACAGATGGCCAAGGAAGTAACGCAAAAAATACTTAAAACCGGTAAAATGCCAATTTTTGTGGGTGGCACCGGGCTCTATTTCGAAGCTTTTTTATATGATTATAAAATACCGGACTTGAAAGAAGAAAGTCTAAAATTGCGATTAGAGTTAGAAAAACTTTCCGATGAGGATTTATCTCAAAAACTTAAAGAGCTAGACCCAGACTCCTCAGAAACGATTGACCCCAAAAATCGACGGCGCATTATTCGTGCTTTGGAATACACTATTCTTAACGATCAACCTTTTAGTGCTCAACAAAAACGCGGTAAGCCAGTTTATAAAGCTCTGATTCTGGGGATAGACCTACCGCGCGAAACGCTCTATGCTAAAATTGATGCCCGAGTTGACCAAATGAAAAAAGATGGTTTAGTTGAAGAAGTTCGCCAGTTAATTTCTAAATATCCCTACGATTTACCAAGCCTAAACACTATCGGCTATAAAGAAATTATTGAATACTTACAGGGCCATTTATCACTTCCAGACGCAATTCAAAAAATCAAATATGCTACTCACGCCTATGCCCGCCGCCAAATGACTTGGTTTAAACGGGACAAAAACATCAAATGGATTCAAAAACAAGAAGAAGCTGATAAATTAGTCAATAATTTCCTTAAAACAAAATAATCTTTATGGAGGGGAGATGTCGTTAGCTAAAGTTAGTTCTGCTGCAGTTTTAGGCCTAGAAGCTTATCCGGTGGAAGTGGAAGTAGATATTTCCAATGGTTTACCAGCTTTTAGTATTGTTGGACTCCCAGATAAAGCCATCGAAGAATCAAAAGAGAGAGTTCGCTCGGCCATTAAAAATTCTGGCGCGGATTTTCCAGCCAAGAGAATTACTGTCAATTTAGCACCGGCGGATATTAAAAAAGAAGGTCCAGCTTATGATCTAGCAATCGCAGTTGGGATTTTGATTGCCGATGAGCAAATTCCGGAAATTGATGAAAAAACTTTGTTGGTTGGGGAACTGGCTTTAAATGGGCGACTCAGGCATATTAACGGTGTGCTACCGATAGTTAGCTCTTTAGCTAAAAAATTTCCGGAAATTATCCTACCGGAAACAAATGCCAACGAGGCTATGCTGGTAAAAAATATCAAAGTTTTACCGGTTTTTGATCTCAAAGCTCTTATTTTTCATCTCAAAAAAGAAAAAATTTTACCTTACTCTAAGGCGAATATTGAAATTGCTCCAAAGTTCATTTATGAGACCGATTTAGCGGATATTAAAGGGCAAGAGCAGGCTAAACGCGCTTTAGAAATCGCTGCCGCCGGTGGTCATAATTTGCTTTTCAACGGTCCCCCAGGTTCGGGAAAAACATTATTAGCCAGAACTATTCCTTCCATTTTGCCGAAATTGATAACTGACGAGATCCTGGAAGTCACTAAAATTTATTCTGTAGCCGGACTTTTAAATACGGAAAAACCGGTTATTTTTGAGCGTCCTTTCCGAGCACCGCATCACACCACTTCCAGCGTCGCTTTAGTGGGAGGTGGGACTTACCCCAGACCAGGAGAAATTACTCTCGCGCATCGTGGCGTTTTGTTTATGGACGAATTTGCTGAATTTCCGCGTTCGGTTTTAGAAGCACTTCGACAACCGCTTGAGGATGGTATCATCTCTGTTAGTCGGGCTCAGGGTTCACTAATCTTCCCAGCCAAATTTATTCTTGTTGCCGCGCAAAATCCTTGTCCTTGTGGCTATTTGGGCGACGAAAAGAAAAACTGTATTTGTGCACCCAACCAAATTCTGCGCTACCAAAAAAGAGTTTCTGGTCCAATTCTAGATCGAATTGATATTCATATTGAAGTGCCCAGAATCAGTTTTGAAAAACTGGATGCCAAAGAAAGCGGAGAAACTTCGGAATTGGTGAGAGCGAGAGTGGAAAAGGCGCGCGAAATCCAGCTTCAACGCGCAGGGAAAATTAATTCCGAGCTTAACCCAAAAGAAATAAAAAAATATTGCGTTTTAGACGAAGAGTCAAAACTCATTTTTAGATCAGCCATGAATCAATTTGATCTTTCAGCTCGGCAATACACACGAATTTTAAAAGTGGCTAGAACAATAGCCGACTTAGAAGAAAAAGAAATTCAGAAAAACCACCTAACTGAGGCCTTGCAATACCGACCTAAAGAAAAGAAGACTTATTAATTTACTTGGCAATTGAGTTGATTCTGGTTATATTAAAGGAAAGGAGTTTTTATGTTAAGAGAAAGTGATTTAACGGCTTTGCCAGAAAAAAATGAAGCAGAAGTTGACCGTTTGGTTCAAAGTTTAGGAAATAAAATTGATGAGATACAGGCTTCAAGCAAAAATGAAAAAGAAGCTTCGGACTCAAATCCCACAAATGAATTAGAACAAGGAGAAGAAAATGTCTGAATATGCTTCCGATCCATCAGAAACAGATTTTCAAGCTCCAGAAACAGGCGGTGTTACACCTCAGCCAGAATTAAAAAAATATCCAAACTGGGTGGAATTAGCTAAACAGAAAATTCAGGAAATACTTCAGAGTAAGCTAAAACAGGGAGCATCGGCCGAGCCGGCTACTGACCAAACAGGGGTCGAATCACCTGCAGATCAAGTAGAAGCTGAAACACCTCAACAGGAGGAGATTAAGGCTCTAACCGAAGCTGTTCTGGCTAAAATTAGCGAACAATTAGGCTCTAACCCTGGTGGTTGGTATGAGCACCAGGAAACCCATGAAAAGTATTATGTCAAATATTATGACAATCCCGATCGGGCGAGAGTTGAGTTTGTGGCCAATGCTGTTTATGCACAATTAGGGATTCCGGCGGCAAAATCCGAACTCTTTGAAACAGATGATGGTCGTTTAGCGATTGCCGCCAAAGAAATACCGGGAACAGAGGCTGCCACCGGAGAGCAAATGAGGGCCAGTCAAGATGTCCGAAGTGGTTTTCTTGCCGATGCTTTTTTGGCCAACTGGGATGTCGTTGGCCTTGTTAACGATAATATTGTCCAAGGTTCTGATGGGCGGATGCACCGGATAGATAATGGTGGATCGCTAATTTACCGTGCTCAAGGGGGAGCAAAAAACTATTCTGGCAGTGAAATTCCCGAGCTTCAGACCATGTTAAATCCCGAATATTCGGCTGGTAAGGTTTTTGCTGGTATGACTGAAGAAGAGCTCCACGATCAAGCTCAAAATCTAGTTAATCGAATTGATAAAGCTTTTATTGATCAAATTATTGCACAAGCAGGTCTCTCTGGGGAAGTGGCCGAACAAGTGCGCGAAGGCTTAAAGGGTAGACTGCAGTTTATCAAGGAAAGATTCGGAGTGGAAAAAGAAGAAACAGAACCAAATCCTTGGCAGGGGGTGGTTGAGAGATTGCGCACCGATGCCGAAAGGGTAAAAGGAGTGGAGTTCCGAGGACACACCGATGTCACAATTGATAAAGATAAAATCGAAGGGCAAAGACTCGATATTATTGATGCGCGCGATGCGGGCTACTACACAGTTTATTTTAAATTAACTCAAGGCCAATATGACCAAATGGTTCAAAAAATGCATGGCATGTCTGAAGCTTATGGTTCTAGAATTGCATATCCTTTTAAGGATAATTATGGTTATGATCAGCAATTTGACGTTACTCAGGCCTGGACGATTGAAACCGAAGATTTGGAAATTCGCATAGCTATGCCTAATAGCAGCAAAGACGTTGATAAGGGCAATGGCCGGGCTGGTCTGGGTCTAGTTGAGATTAAAATTAAGACCACAGAAGAGTTAACACCCGAAATGATTCGAGAAAAACTAGAAAAAGCCTTTGAGAAACTGGAGCTCCAAGAAGCTCTGACGAGTCCCGACGATGAAGCGGAAAGAAAATTCAAAATTGCCCGCTACTGTTGGCAGCAGAAAATTGACGAAGCTAGTTTGACACCTGAAGATATCGCTCGAATTGAGGCAAATCTTCAAAGGCAAGAAGTTTTTCCCGGATATTCGACTATGGTAGAGCCAGGCAAGAGCAAGGAATATGCTGAGATCGTACCTTTCGCTATCCAACACGGTATTTATAATGAAAACGCTTTGATAAAAATTATTAGAGCAGGTGGCTTAATTGCGACACAAGAGAGGTTTAGACGAGGTTCGGCTGAAACAGGAATGTCTTCAGGTACGGATATGGATACCGGCGGTGCTGATAGCGTTTTTACGCGCATTATAACCGAGAATGATTCCATGTCCGGTGGAATTGGTCATCCCCAAATAATTTTTAATCCGGATATTTTAGATCGAACCGACTGGTATTCCTATGAAACCGATAAATACGGGTCAACCGCCCCGTCATATTTTTCAAGTCGGCTTACACCAGAAGAACTTTTACAGAGGGGAAAAAATCATGGATTACCAGAGAATAATGAACAAATGTTTCGATATGGAATTCCTTTAGATAAAATGCTTGGCGTAGTTGTTGAAGGAAATACATATGTTGAAGATTCATTATTATACTTACTAAGGAGCGGTGGTCAAGATGTGGATAGTCAATTGGTCGGAAGATTGATTGATCAGGGGCCATCAGCTATAAAAGCCGAATGTCAGTCTCGAGGCATTGATGACTATATGGTGGGGGATTTTATAACGAGTGATGCGAGATTGAGGTTGATTGACAAACTAAATGTGGCAGGAATCCAAGAAGTAAATGGTATTCCGGTGGAAGAATTTATTACCACGGGTCAAAATAGAAAAGATCTTATTAAATTGACGCAAGAACGCTTAGGTCAAGAATAAAACTATAAAGGAGTATTTATGCAAGAAGGCGAAACAATGCCCAGTCCGGAAAAAGAATCAGATGTATATTTTGTTGAGTCCCAGCAAGATGGTACTGTGCTGGTCGCCATGGATGTGAATGTCAACGAGCAAAACAGAATGGTTAGTTGGTTTGACACGGTAAAAGAGAGAATGATGGGATATGAAAATATTCAGAGAGACAATACGAGTCTCTCGTTTACCCGCTTGGCTTCCGAGGGCGGCGGCGACTATAATTTTCAACCTATGACTTTAGAAATCTATCAAGAAAAAGTTAAACCAAAATTATTAGCACCTCAAGATTTTGATAATTTAGATTCTTTAAAGCAAGCTTTCGAAGAAACCAAAAGTAGCGCCTGGTAAGGAGATTTTATGGCTGAAATAAACAATTCTACAGCCGAAGGCGCAGATTTTGTTGATCCAACTCTCAGTGAGTCAATTGTACCATCAAGGACGAGAATCATTGAATCTTGTCAAAGAATGGTAGCGAACTTAAAAGAAAGCGAGTTGCGACAAAAAAATCTTGAGTTAGGTCTAAGGCCTCATGCAGACATGTTGATCGATAAAGACAAAATTGAGGGGCAAAGACTAGACATTATTGACGCTCGCGATCTAGGTTATTATGATGTTGTTTTTAAACTTACTGAGTTGCAGTACGAGCAATTGATTTCTAAGCTCAATGAATTAGAAGTAACAACTAGCGAAATGAGTTTCGATTTTAAAGATGATGGTAGTGATGCCCGTTGCGCAATTTCTGACTCTTGGTTATTTGAATTAGACGATATGGATATTAGAATTGCCCAGCCAAGTCAACATAAAGACCTTGATAAGGGTAAACAAAGGAGTGCGCTAGGTTTGGTGGAAATCAAGATTAAAACCACCGAGGATTTGACACCGGATGTAATTGAACAAAAAATTCAAACTGCTTTTAACCAAATCGGTCTTGAAGATGCTTTGACGCTGCCTGACGAAGAAGCTGAGAAAAATTACAAATTAGCGCGTTTCCTCTGGCACCACAAAATTAATCTGGAAGATTTGACGCCCGAGGAAATTGCTTCCATTGACCAAAAATTGGTGCGTCAAGAAGTAGTCCAGGGCTATTCTACTATGGTTGAACCAGGGAAGCACAAAGAATACCTTGATCAGACACCGTTTGCAATTTACCATGCCGTCTATACTCAAGAAGCAATTTTCAAAATACTGCAGGCCGGAGGTCTAATTTCGACGCACGAACGTTTTCGCCGTGGTGCTGCCGTGGCTGGTCAATCTTCTGGTGAGGATTTGGATACCGGCGGGGCTGATAGTGTTTTTACAAGAATTTGTTCTTCCAATGATCAAGAGAACTCGCAACTTTATGGTAAATGCCATCTTATATTCAACCCAGATATTCTCGATCGGACTGATTGGTATGGCTATCAAGAAGATTTGTATGGCACTACTTCGCCTACTTATTTTTCTGGTCGAGTTGCTCCGGAAAGAATGTTTGAGCGAGCTAAAAACTCTGGTCTAAGTGAATGTAATGAACAAATGTTTCGTTATGGCATATCGGCCGACAAAATTATTGCCGTGGCCACGCCGGCGAGAGGTGGCTTAAGAGATATGATCGTAGGTATTCTAATGAGATCTGGATCGGAAAATCCATACGATGAGGCGGCAGAATTAGTTCGCCAAGATTTAGATACGATTCATCAAAAAATACTAGAATGCGGTTATACCCAAGAACAGGCTAATGATTTCACGGATATGGATACTAGATTTAAAATAATTAGGCAATTGAGAGAAGGCGGAACTTTCGAGATTAACGGTGTGCCGATAGAAGATTTTTTTATTCCAGCTCAAAGAGTCAAAGAATTTATTGATATAACTAAAGAGCGAATGGGTTATCCTGAAGAGTCTCGTCAAGAAAATGTTTCTCGGGATTCGGAAACCCAACAAGAGCCTTTAATTTAATAAGGAGGAAATATGAATGAATTGGATACTTCTATACCAGAAGGAGCTGAAGAGTGGCATGAGCCAGTAACTGGCGCACCCGTCACTCCAGAAAAACGGTCATTAAGGCAAGAATTAGAATCTGATGAAACGATTGACGCGATCATCGAAAATCCGCAAATAGTTTCCGCGACTACTTTGAAGTTTGATTTACCGGAAATGAGCGGCTGAGAGCTTCGTCCGGGGAGACGGTTAGTTTTTATGATTCCGGAAGAATTTCGTGATAAAAAAGAAGCTTTTCTAAGGGATTTGGTACTGAGACATCGAAAAGGGGAGCAATTTTGCAAGGATATTGGTCCGGATCGACATGACCCTTATGGTGCCTACAGCCGAGTAGAAATCTATGATAAAAATAGTCAGCAATGGCTCCAATGGGCAGATCCCAAGGGTTATGACCCGGATAAATTTGCTGAACCTCGGTCTTCGTCTGACCCCGAAAACGAAGTCTTGCACGACTGGTTGGCCACAGTTGGTCGGCTCGAGCCAGAGGCAATAAGAGTAACCAACGTCGGTAAGGATCCGAATTATAGTGTTTCCCAAATTCATGGTTTGGAAGTCGTTTCTTTTCCTGAGCTGGAGGGCGTGAAGTACGAAGAGAGAGTCTATTGCCCTGGGACTTCATTTATTAATATTGAGAATAATCAATTAATGCCGACTTATGGTGGGGGATCGAAAACAGAAGGAATCTATAAGGGAGCTATTCCCTTAAATGGTGGTCATGGTGACTACGAGTTAGGGACTGATCCTGGAGAAGGGGCAACACTATCTTCAGATGCAATCAAGCTAGATCTACAACCGGGCCAAAAAATTGTGCAAATTGAGGTCTCGGTTGGCGATACCGAGCATCTTGACCATATTAATCCTAAAACCCAAAGGTATACCAGACTCGGTTTTTCTAAGTTATGGGTTGGAATTGAACGGGCCGGTTCGGGTCAGGTTGACTGGTTTGTTCAGAATGCCAATATTCCGCCACAAGGAGTAATTGCTGGTGGTCCGAGCCCGGAAATGGGTGCAATTCAACCTGGAGACAAGCTAGTAATTCAAGCGCGTCAAGATGCCGCTTATGTGATGGGTTGGCGCCTAGCCTATGAATCAAGCGATGAAGCGAACCGAGTTGCTCAAGCAACGACTTCTCAGGAGCTAAATCCGGTTCAAGAGACTGTTGAACCAGTTAAATCGGAAACATCTCCAGAAATCGATTTGGATCAAACTTCTACTGAAGAGAGTAAACCTTCCAGAGCAAATATTTTCAAACGATTTTGGAATAGAAATAGTTAAATTTATAAAAAAATTACAAAAAATTGGCTGACAAAAAAAGGCCAATTTTTTTGATCTTTAACCTTGACAAAAGCGCCAGTTTAAGGTATAATAGCCTATTCTCGGATAATCAAAGAAGGAGGGGATCCGATGCTCGCGAACAATTTAACATTAAGCCCGAACGATCGGGCTTTAGGATGTATGATCGGTGCTGCTTATGGCGATAGTCTGGGAGCGCTTCCGGAATTCTTGAATTACGATGCAATTTTAAATCAATTTGGTCGAAATGGGGTCGAACGCTGTGAACCGTTTTTTGGTTTGCCAGCCGGTTCGATTACCGATGACACCCAGATGGCTATGGCTACGGCTCGTGGCTTAATCAAGGGTGTTAAAAAAGAATATGATCGATATTTTATTTTAAAATCGATCTGGGGTGAATATTTGAAATGGCTCGAGAGTCAATCTCGACCTGGAGAAAGTCGTGCCCCAGGAAGTACCTGCTTGAGTGCTTTACGTTCTGGAAAAATGGGCAACATTGATGTACCGCTTAATCACAGCAACGGTTGTGGCGGTATTATGAGAGCTCACCCAGTTGGTATTGCTTTTGCTGGACAAATAGCTCGAGCCTTTGATATCGGTTTGAGGTCGGCTGCTATTACCCATGGTGGATCTGAGGGCTATATGCCGGCAGGATTCTTAGCTGCGCTTGTTAGTGAAATCTTCAACGGTACTGATTTTATGGAAGCAATTCAAAAAAATATTGACTATATGACCATAATCTTCAGTCCAATCAGGACTGATGCTACAGTCAGGATCGTCGCTCGTGCTCTTGCTAGTTTCAATGATTCTGGCGAAACCGGTAGAATTATTGATCAAACGTTTGCAACGAGATCAAACTCTGCTGGCTGGTACGGTGACGAAGCCTTGGGTGTAGCCCTTTTTGCTTGCCTCCGGGCAAGTGAGCCTGTCGAAGCGGTTAAAATTGCCGTTAATCACTCCGGTGACAGCGACAGTACTGGTTCAATTGCTGGTGCGATTGCTGGGGCGATGTATGGTCACAGAGCATTTTGTGAAGAGTTGCGCCGCACCAATGTAGAACTTGAGCATCAAGAAATCCTTTTGGATCTTGGTGGCATTCTGTTTGATATAGGGCAGTCTGGAGGAAAGTAATGTCTTGGCCATGGATTGTGATTCCCGATACGCATGGTCAAGTCGGCAAGGTCGAAAGCTACGTTCAATTTTTTACCAAAAACGGTATGCTTCAAGATCATCAATTGATTTTTTTAGGAGATTATCTTGATCGCGGACCAGACGCAAAAGCCTTAGTCGATCTGGCTATCACTCTTCAAGCACAGGGGCATGTTTTTCTCTGCGGAAACCATGAGTACACTCTGGTTCGAGCCTTAGAAAATGATGTTAACTGGATCAGAAGATGGACATTAAATTATGAACGAGGCACCTGTCTAAGCTATGGTTTTAATCCCAAAGGCATGTTGCCTCAAGAAAAAATCAGTGCTTTACGAAGTGTGATACCTCAAAATCATATAGAATTTTTCAAAAATTTACCTTGGTTTTACGAAACCGAAAACGAATTCTTTATTCATGCCGGTCTTGATCCTATTGAGTCCTTCGAGGTTCAGTTAGCCAGTCTAGCTGAAAAATGGAGTGCTCATTGGCAAATAGATAAACGCGGTCCGAAACAGTTGTTTTCAGCTGAATTGGCTGCGTTGAGGAGTAATCCCTTAACCAAAACACTGATAACCGGACATTTCGCAGTTCTTAATCCAATATTCGCGTATAAACGTGTCATGTTGGATGGCGGCGTGAGTGTCGGGGGACCACTCTTCGCCTGGGATGGTAAAATCCTTTGGCAAGTTTAACTCGAGCCTGTCTTAACGGACAGGCTTTTTTAGTACTAATTAATATTAAAAGTCTTAAAAAGCATATCTCCAAATTTCAGTAAAATTTGGTATTTGTTGTCCAAAATAATTGTCGCAGCTATAGCTATGGCTAGTATGGCAATAACTATTCCGGTTTTTCTTAAATCCGCTTTAATCAAAGGCAGATTTTGCATTTCTGGTGCTATACTGTCAGAGCTTTCAGCTTGGTTTTTCGTTTTTAGAGTCGGTTTTTTTGAATTTTGTTCTTTAGACTGTGCAGAGTTAACCTCTTCAATTATTTGTTGTTGGAGATGTTTTTTGAATTTTTTCTTGTTTTTCTTGCTCATTTTATACCTCTTCGAATTTATTACAGATTCATCTTAACAAATGGTTTATTTGAAGTAAACACCAATTATTATAATTTTTATGTCCGAACCTTGATTTCAAAATAATTATTTGTTATTATGGTGTTACGCGGGTGTAGTTCAGCAGTAGAACGCTTCCTTGCCAAGGAAGAGGTCGTGGGTGCGAATCCCATCACCCGCTCCAAGTAAAATGTCTTCCAGTGAAATTAATTTTTAAGTTTTAATAATCGCTGAGTGGCGTTGTGTCCGCCTTTAGGCAAGTGTAGTGAGTGGCGCAAAGCGCCACCAAAAAGTGGAAAAAAGTAGTTTTTAAGTTTGTAATAATCGCTGAGTGGCGTTGTGTCCGAGTAGTTAGGAAGCGGTCTGCAAAACCGCGTACCCGGGTGCGAATCCCGGCGACGCCTCCAATCGATATAAAAAAATGCAAAATATCTTAAATTATATACAAATTGCGATTTCCGTTCTATTAATTGCCAGTATTCTTTTACAGCATAGAGGTACATCTATTGGTGGTGCATTCGGCGGTGGTGAAGGCAATGTTTACAGAACTCGTCGTGGTGCCGAAAAGTTTCTATTTGTTGCTACAATTGTTTTAGCTTGTATTTTTGTTCTATTGGCCATCCTAAATATAATTCTGTAAACCTAGGAACCAAATGAAAATTACTAATTGGTTTAGTTTTAATAAAATCAAAAGCTGGTTTAATCGCGATTTACTCAAGGCTGTTAAGTTTATCCCAAAATATTTATCAAATATTGATAAAATAGTTCTCTTATGTCTAGTTTTTGTAATTGCCGTTGCTGGTTTTTTTCTTTGGCATGGTTATTGGGTAAAAAACACAAAGGAGATTGCCGTTTTCGGTGGTACATTTAACGAGGGGATTGTTGGTAAGCCGAGCGACGTGGTTAAACATGTTTCCAGACTAACTGGGGCGGGCCTGACAAAACTTCAAGATACTGGTGAGGTAAAAGGGGATATAGCGGAAAGCTGGGAGATTGCTGACGGTGGTAAAACATATCGTTTTAAGCTGCGCTCAGGTTTTAATTCTTATGATCTGGCTTCTCAATTACAAAATAAAAATATTTGGCAAAATATTGAAATTGCTACGCCCGAAGAAAGTATCCTAGAATTTAAATTTAAACAACCTTTTAGCCCTTTCTTGTATATTTCTACCGATCCAGTTTTTGATTATGGTCCCTACAAAGTAGTTAAAGAGGAAAAAACGCGTATCACTTTAATTGCGCAGGATAATTATTGGCAAGGCAGACCCTATATTAATAAAATTGTTTTACATCTTTATAATGATGAAAATGCATTAATTCAGGCGGCTAAACGAGGCGAGATCGACGGTTATGCGGTACTGGACTCAAGCGAGTGGAAAAATGATGACTCGCGTATTTTAGAAATGTCTTTGCCGAGAGAGCTTTTAGTATTTTTTAATTTGAATAAAGATGGCTTAAAAATCAAAAGTTTGCGCCAATCTCTTCGCGACAATAAAGCGCTGGACAAAGATTATACCTTTGTTTTAGTTACTTCGGATAATGAAAAAAATCTTAAAGTGGCGGAAAATCTAAAAGCTCAGTGGGCTCCTCTTAAAGTTAATTTAGAAATTAAAAAGTATGACAATGCTACGCTCCAAAAAGATATTATTCCTAAACGCGAATATGATTTATTGCTTTACGGTCTAGATTATGGTCAGGATCCCGATCCTTACCCTTTTTGGCACAGTTCGCAAATCAAGCCTGACGGCATGAATCTTTCTAATTACACAAACAAACAGGCCGATAAGTTATTGGAGGATGCGCGTACAACTTTTGATTTTAAAACCAGAGATGATAAATATACTGCTTTTCAAAAAATTTTGAATGAAGATGTGCCGTTTATAAAAATTAGCCAAGAAAAATTTGAGTATGTTCTAAATACCAATGTTCGCGGAATTGATAAAATATATGGTTTTAACGAATCTGACAGATTTCTTAATATTTGGCAGTGGTATGTAAAAACAAAGAGGGTTAGGAAATAGGCAACTTTTACATTGAAAAGTTCTATGTAAGTTGCCGCGGAAATTTTCTGCGGAAAATTATAATATTTAAGCCCGGATGGCGGAATGGTAGACGCGCTGGCTTCAGGTGCCAGTGTTCGAAAGGACTTGGAGGTTCGACTCCTCTTCCGGGCACCAACAAAAAAACTGATCAGACGATCAGTTTTTTTGTTATTTTGAACTCGATTCTCCGGCTAAATGTCCTGAGCTCCACGCCCATTGGAGGTTAAAGCCGCCGGAGTCACCATCAACGTCTAGAACTTCACCGGCCAAATAGAGTCCCGGCACAATTTTTGATTCTAGAGTATTCGCATCGACTTTGTCTAATTCAACTCCGCCGCGAGTAACTTGGGCTTCTTTAAACGGTCTGACACCCTTGACTGTCAGCTCAATGTTTTTTAAAGTTTCAGTAATTTTTAGGCGGTCTACTTTAGAAATTTCTGCCGATTTTTTATCAGGATTAATATTTAAATTTAACAATATTTTTTCAGCCAGATTGGCGGGGATTATTCCAGCCAAAGAATTTTTTATTTGTTTGGCGCCATTGGACTCAATAATTTTTAGGAATTTTTGATCTAGCTCTTTTTTTGTTTTGTTTGGCAATAAATCAATATGAATTTTAGATTTTTCAATATTATTCTCAATCGCTCCGGCTTGAGCCATGGCAGCTGGTCCGGAAATGCCGAAATGGGTGAATAAGAAGTCGCCCTCTTTTTCATAAACTTTTTTACCATTAATCGAAGAGGAAATCCTGGCTTCGATTTTTAGGCCCTGGAGTTCCTTAATCCAATCTTCTTTGATTTCAACCGGCGTGAGAGCAGGGTAGAGGGCGGTCACTGAGTGACCAAAATTTTTAAGCCAGAAATAGGCATCACCTGATGTGCCCAAATGTTGAGAAGCTTGCCCACCGGCAGTAATAATTAGTTTTTCACTTTCAATTATTTTTCCACTTTGGAGGGTAATTTCAAAAGTTTTATCCTTGCTAATTTTTCTTGCCTGATCATTCAGGATAATTTCAACATTGTTTTTTTCAAGTTCATAGACTAAAGCATTAACTATGGTTTTTGCTTCATCGGTTCTAGGGAAAATACGCCCCAAGTTTTCTTCCTTCAGAACCACACCCAAATCTTCAAAAAAGTGTATGGTTTTAAATTGATCAAATTGAGCTAAAACTTTACCAATAAATTCCGGATTACCGCCATGGTAACGCTCGGCGGAAGCAAATTTATTAGTTAGGTTGCATCTACCATTACCTGTTGCTAAGATTTTGCGACCCAATTCATTATTTTTTTCTATCAAAACTACCGACTTTTTGAGTCTAGAAGCAGTTATGGCGGTCATTATGCCGGCAGCCCCGCCACCAACTATGGCGATATCACAAATTTTTGTTGAATTTTTGTTCATTTCTTGAAAATTGTATCACATTTTTACGCGTTTGTCGAGGTTCAAGTATTTACAAAAACTTTTTTTGGTGCTAATTTAGCGAAGGGAGCTCCAAGGTAATTTTTTACACGAGCTCTTTTTCGTGCCTTAACAATCGAGGAGGTTTCTATGTGTGGAATAAGCGGTGTGCTTTATCCAGATGGAGATCCAATTGATCTCGCTTATTTTATGGAATATTGTTTACAGCATAGAGGGCAGGAGTCGTTCGGTATAGCCGCTTCTGATGGTGAAAAAATGGTAATTACCAGGCAACAGGGCTTGGTGAGTGCTTTTGCCAAGGAAGAATATAATCGACTGATTCGAAACGGAAATTTTTCTCCAGTAATTGCTATAGCTCATAATCGGTATTCCAACACTGGTGGAGATGATTTTGAAAACTATCAACCATTTATTGTTCAAACTAAATTTGGGAAAATATCATTAGTTCATAATGGTAATATACCTGATATTAGTGAAATCGCCAAAAAGTTACATCGGAATGGTTTTGACCCCGACGGTGATACTGATAGCGAAATAATTGCTCAATTGATCGCCTACTGCTCTTACAAGAATCATGTTGAATCAATCGAGGAATCGATAATTGCAGCCTTAAAACAGATCAAGGGCGCTTATTCGATTATCGTCATGACCAGCAATAAACTAATTGGTCTAAGAGACCCTTGGGGTGTGAGACCACTCTGTTGTGGTCAATTAAATGGAAATGGCTATGTCTTTTCATCGGAGACCTCTGCTATTGAAGCAATTGGCGCAGAATGGATTTGTGATGTTAAAGCAGGCGAGATGATAATTGTCGAATCTTCAAAAGAAATTAGCCATCAAATGATGTTTGACGAGACTTGCGAGCGACTTTGTCTGTTTGAGCCCATCTACTTTTCTGCGCCAGCCAGCGTTATAGGTGATCGACTCTTAAAAACGGCTCGACGTCATATGGGTAATCGTCTTTGGGACGAGCACCCAGTTGCAATTGAAAATATCGATGAATGGATTGTTGGCGGAGTGCCGGATACCGGTGTTCCAGCGGCACAGGGCTATGCTGAAGCTTCGGGGATTGAATATCGTGATATTTTTCAACGGAACCGTGCTATCGGCCGCACCTTTATTCAACCTGATCAACGTCTGCGAGAGCTTGGTGTTAAGTTAAAACTTTTACCTTATCGCCGTGAAATTCGTGGGAAAAAATTAGTTGTAGTTGAAGACTCAATTGTTCGGTCGACTACTATGGGGCAATTGGTACCACTTTTACGTGAAGCTGGAGCAATTGAAGTTCATGTTAGAATAAGTTCTCCTCCTTATAAACACAGATGCTTACTCGGTACGGATACTCAAAGAACCAAAGAATTAATTGCTGCAAAAATGTCTGTTGAAGAAATTTGCGCTCATATTGGTGCTGATTCACTCGGATATTTGTCTCTAGAAGGATTAATTGAATCAATAGATCCGCTTCCTGGCAATGGATTCTGCTCCGGTTGTTTTAACCGAAGCTATCCATTTGAAATGCCAGAAGAACTCCCCTCTTAATTGAGGGGATTTTTAAAACAAAACGAGAATAATCAATTTTAAGCTTGGTATACTCATTTACCTTGAGATATGTTAAAATGTTATTATGAATTGGAGTAATAATTTAGCATATGTTGTCGGTCTTTTAGTTACAGATGGCAATTTATCTAAAGATGGGCGTCATATTAATTTGACTTCTAAGGACAAGGAGCAGATTGAAAACTTTGCACAAATTTTAAGTCTAAAAAATAAAATTAGTTTAAAAAACAGTGGCTATAGTCCCGGGAAAACAAGTTTTTTTCTACAATTTGGAAGTGTAGCTTTATACAGATTCCTTGTCAGAATTGGTTTATCGCCGAACAAAACAAAATCTATAGGTGCATTAAAGATTCCTAAAAAATATTTTCCAGATTTTTTAAGAGGACATCTTGATGGAGATGGTTGTACTTACTCATATAGGGATAAAAGATGGAAAAATAGTTTTATGATTTATACGGTTTTTACAAGTGCTAGCGAAAGGCATTTAATATGGATTAAAAATTTAGTTAATAAATATTATCAACTGAACGGAACAATAGGTTTGCATGGCTCGACGATCTATAATCTAAGATATGCAAAAAATGCATCATTCAAACTATTAAAGATTCTTTACTACCATGATAAAATTCCTTTTTTAAAGAGAAAATGGTTGAAAATAAAGGAAAGTTTAAGTATAATAAACCAGTAATATGCCGCGGTGCTGGAATGGCAGACAGGCTACCTTGAGGTGGTAGTGTCCGAAAGGGCGTGGAGGTTCGACTCCTCTCCGCGGCAAAAAATATTTAATGGGTGGCTAGCTCAGTTGGTTAGAGCGTCTCGTTTACACCGAGAAGGTCACAGGTTCGAGTCCTGTGCTACCCACCAATAATATTTATAAGTCAGTTTCTTTATGAAGCAAATTGAACTCGTTGAAAAAATAAACAAATTCGGGGCGGGGACCTGGATTGACCAATTTTCATTGGTTATTAGTTCAACATCTCTTCTGGCTAGTCTCTACATATTGACCAATATTTTCATTGCGCTCTACGAAAAAGAAAAAAGAGTTGTGATTATAGGGGCGATGTTTTTAAGCCTTTTAATTCACGGAGCTCTGCACGAACTCTTAATCAAGAGATTGTTAAGATCAGTTATCTTTATTGAACGCCCTTATTTAGTTGATTCCAATATTAATCCGATTGGCGCGAGGTTTTCCGACTCCACTTTTCCTTCAGGGCATATGAGTATTACCGCAGCTGTACTGACGGTTTTGGTTTTTTATTATCCGAAACTATGGCCTTTTGCGCTTGTTTTTCTTCTTTTGACCGCGTTTTCTCGTATGCATAATGGTTATCACTATTTGATCGATATAATATTTGGTTTAATTTTTGGCGTTGGTTATGGTTTCTTGGCTATATTTTTGATTAATAAACTTCAACCACTCTTGATAAAATAATTCTTTCCTGATATAATTAATTTATCAATAATTATTAGCCTCCTAACAAAGTTATAAGAAATATGAAATAAGAGATAAGGATTACTCAAAATCGGATTCCTTCTTTCTCATTTCTTATATCTTAAGACTTATTTGCCGGGTTAGCTCAGTGGTTTGGCAGACACCTTCGGTGTCATAGGTCACATGACTGAAAATTTTTGCCGAGGTAGCTCAGTGGTTTACAGATTATTCAGGTTGTTAACCTGAATAATCATAGAGCACTGACTGACGATTTTTGCCGGGTTAGCTCAGTGGTAGAGCACATGACTGAAAATCATGGTGTCCGCAGTTCGATCCTGCGACCCGGCACCAAATTTATAAAGAGCTTGTCTCTAATTTTATTGGTATTGCATGAATTTTACGATTGATTGGCAAAAATTAACTTCTGTTAATCGCTTATTCGAAATTAACCCAGATCCGGTTGGATTATATCTTTACTTGGCAATTTTTTTCGGTCTTTCGATTTTAGCGGCGATTATTTTAAAAATTTTCCTTAAAAAGAAAAAAACAGTTTATTTAAAGAGCCAAAAATCTTTAAGTAATTTATTGTTATTTCTAGGGTTAACAGGCGGAGCCATCATTTTTATGCGTTGGCAAGCTATTCCTTATATCGGTAGCCGTTTTGCCCTCCTAGTTTCAGCAGTAATTAGTTTTTTCTGGTTAGTTAATATACTTTTAGAAGTGTTCGTCTTAATTCCTAAAAAAGAGAAGCAAAAAATAGTTAAACAAAGTTTTGAAAAATATTTACCTAAAAAAAGGTTATCTAGAAAGAAATATACAAATGTCTAAAGAACCACAGTCTATGAAAGATCTGGCGACCGATTTCGCCAACAAACTCGTCCCTTTTAAACAAGGTGACGTGATCGAAGTAAAAGTTTTAGAAGTTTCCAAAAATCGCATCTTAGTTGATGTAGCCGGTTTTTGTTTAGGTTTTATTCCTGAAAAAGAAATGTCGCCAGAAACTGGTGACCTCAAAGAAGGTGATAAAATCTTAGCCTATGTCTTAGTTTTGGAAAATACCGATGGTTATTGCGTTTTAAGTCTAAAACGCGCTGATAAAGAACGGGTGACCAAAATTTTGGAAGAAAAATTCACTAGTGGCGGAGTGCTCCCGGTCAAGTGTCATGATGCGAACCGTGGTGGACTTTTATGTGCTTTTGGTGAATATGATGGTTTCTTGCCAGTTTCCCAATTAGCATCAAGTCATTATCCGAAAGTTTCTTCAGGCGACAAAGATGAGATTTTGGGTAAACTTCGCGCTTTAGTTAACCAAACTTTGCAGGTTAAAATTATTTCTTTTGAACCGAATAACAATAAGTTGATTTTTTCAGAAAAAGCTGCCGGGGATGTTGTTCAACAAGAAAAAATTAAAAATTATCAAATTGGCCAGGATACAGAAGGCGAAATTACAGGCATTGTTGATTTCGGTCTCTTTATTAATCTTGGCGAAGTTGAAGGCTTAGTTCATATTAGTGAAGCCGCCTGGGAACATATCGATAATTTACGCGATAAGTTTGAGGTTGGACAAAAAGTTAAAGTCCAAGTTATTTCTACAGAAAATAATAGACTTTCACTTTCAATTAAGCGTTTAACCGAAGACCCATGGTTGAAATTAGTTGATAATTATAAAGTTGGTCAAAAAATTCAGGGTAAAATTACCCGTATTACTCCATTTGGTGCTTTTGTGAGCTTTAATGGTTTAGATGGTTTGGTTCATATTTCTGAAATGGGTGAGAATACCAACATAAACGAAGTAGTGGAAGTTGGTCACGAATACGACTTTTACATTGTTTCGATCGAACCAGAACTTCACAAACTAAATCTTTCTATGAAAGATAAATCCGAAAAAGAAGATAAGAAAGAAGATTCTGAAAAAACTGAAACTAAAAAACCAACCAAAAAAGCCGAAGCAAAAAAGCCAAAAGCTAGCGCAAAGAAAAAATCTAAAAAATAGATTCGATTAATAGTTTAGGGGAGGCGAAATGATTATTACTTGGCAAGGTGGACGAAACTTTACTTTGAAGTCTAAAGGCATAAATGTAGTTTTGGGTGAAAAAAATAAATTAGGAGATTTAGAAATTACTGAGCCGGGAGAATATGAGGTTGGCGGTGTTCAGTTGGACTGGGTTGACGGCGTAATTCAGGTTTATCTTGAGGGAATGAATATTGGCCATATCCGTAAAGGTAAAGTCATGGCCGAGGAAGAAATGGAGAAGCTAAACGGTATCAACATTTTGTTGATTGGCGTTGGTGGCGGAGAATTCACAGAAACCAAGACTGCCTTGGAAGTCATTGCTCAAATTGATCCCGAAATTGTTATCCCTATGCACAACGGTAAGTTAGAAGAATTCACCAAAGAAGAGGGTGGTGGTGAAGCTAAAGATGAATTAAAAATCGTTAAAAACGAATTACCACAGGAGGCCAGACAGGTGGTGATCCTTGAAGCCAAATGAAATAAACACGATTAATCGTGATAAAAAAAATAATTTTGAAAAGGTGATAAATAAATTAAAAGCATTTGAAAAAGTGCTTTTAATTATTCACGAAAATCCCGATGGAGATACTTTAGCAGCGGCGACTGTTTTATATAAAGTTTTAAAAAAATTAGATAAATCCCCCGTTCTCCTGTGCAAAGATGAAATTCCTAAGCCTTTTTTGTTTTTAGATGCGGTTTTTGAAATTCACCATGATACCTTATTTGGCGACTATGAACTAATTGTAGTGGTTGATTGTGGTGATCTTAAAAGGACTGGTTTTCCAGAACGACTTAAAAAACATGTTCGGTCCAAAAATAAATTTCTGATCAATATTGATCATCACCCTAAAAACGATTTGCATAAAATTGCCAACATCAATTTGGTTGATTTTAAAGCTTCATCGACCTCGGAAATCGTTTATGAACTCTGTGAAAAAATGCAAATTGTTTTAGATAAAGATATGGCCACCTCTTTACTGACAGGAATTTATACTGATACAGGTGGGTTTAAGCATGCCAATACGACAGAGGAAACCTTAAAAATTGCTAGTGATCTAATGAGAAGCGGTGCCAGAATCAAGAAAATTTCTCAAAATATTTCTCTTAACAAAAGCGTGTCCGCTATGAATCTTTGGGGAATAGTTCTAAATCGGATGCGTCGTCATGAAAGTCTGGGTATTGTTAGTTCGGTTATCACCCAAGCGGATTTGAATAAATGCAAGGCCTCAGATGAGGATTTGGCGGGAGTTATTAATCTTATTAATACTATTCCTGATTCGAAAGCGGCTATTATTTTTTATGAAACAAAGGACGAAAAAATTCGTGCTTCAATCAGAACCGAAAGAGACAACATTGATGTTTCCCGATTAGCTAATATTTTTGGCGGCGGCGGACACAAAAAAGCCTCTGGTTTTACCGTTGATGGAAAATTTAAATTTACAAACGGTAGTTGGAAAATAGTATAAGACAAATAAATATTGTTTTCAGGTGGGATTTAAGGTATAATATAAATAACTTTAAATTTGGCCCGAGTGGCGGAATGGTATATCAGACGTTTCTTAAGAAACGTCATAGACGCAGATATTTCATATCATAGACGCGGTAATTATTTAAAAATTTGCCCGGATGGCGGAATGGTAGACGCACAACACTTAAAATGTTGCGACCCAAAAGGTCATGCGAGTTCGAATCTCGCTCTGGGCAAGCCAAATATGTAAAAGAGGGAAAAATTATGAAAAAGACTCTTCAATTTGTCATTGTTAGTGTATTAACAGTCGGGCTCTTACTTGGTTTTTATTTCTTTTACCCGCATGTTTGGGGTGAAATGTTGTACCCATTGGAATATAAGGACTCTATTAAAAAATATTCTGCCGAATTTAAGGTCAATGCCAATTTAATTTGTGCCTTTATTTATACCGAAAGTCGTTTTAATAAAGATTCGACTTCTGGTGTTGGCGCGAGAGGTTTGATGCAAATTATGCCTGGTACTGGGGCGGGAATCGCTCAAGAGCTTGGCGAAACGGGCTTTTCAGCCGATAAGCTTTATGATCCTGACACCAGCATTCGTTATGGTACATGGTATATTAAAGGCTTGTACGATCAATATAATGGTGATATTGCTATGGTAGCGGCTGGTTATAATGCTGGACGCGGACGAGCGGATGACTGGCGTGAACGTGGTGTGGCTTTGCCTAAAGAAACTCAATTTTTCATTGAAAAAATAAAAAACACCAAAGATATGTACGACAAGATTTATGGTGTATGGTGGACCGAGCCGGAAGTAAAGAAACCAGATCCTTTTTATAAAGGTGTGCAAAATATCCAAGATTTTGTTAAGACTTTAATAGTTGGTAAATAAAATCATGCTTTCGCAAGAATTAAGACAAAAATTTTTAGATTTTTTCAAGGATAAGGATCATCAAGCCATCCCATCATCTTCTTTGGTACCAGTGGAAACCGATCCGACGGTTTTATTTACTACGGCTGGTATGCAGCAGTTTAAAAGGTATTATTCTGAACCAAACGAAGCGCCTGCTTCGCGAATTACCACTTGTCAAAAGTGCTTTCGCACGGGAGATATCGAAGAAGTTGGCGACGATACGCACTTAACTTTTTTTGAAATGTTGGGAAATTTTTCTTTTGGGTTTCCAAACAAAGAAAACTCCTATTTTAAAAAAGAAGCGATTGAATTTGCTTGGCAATTTTTAACCGAAGAGTTGGGTTTTGATAAATCGAGAATTTACGCTACTTATTTTGCTGGTGATGAGCTCGAACCTGATACAGAATCACTCGAAATTCTAAAGACTATCAAAGGGTTAACTGAGATTAAGCCGCAGGGTCGCGATGATAATTTTTGGTCATTAGGGACTGAAAATTCGCCCGGAGGACCAACCGTCGAATTCTACATCGATGGCGTGGAGGTTTGGAACCTAGTTTTTAATCAAAATGTTTTTCGAAACGGCAAATTCGAATCAAGTGACGGCAAGGGTGTAGATACGGGCATGGGTTTTGAAAGACTTTTGGCAAAAGTTGGTGATTTTGCGAGTGTTTACGAGACCGATCTTTTTGCGCCACTTTTTGAACTTATCTCTCAAATTTCCAATAAAAATTACGCCGACAATAATTCAGAATTTCGAGTCATTGCCGACCATGTTAAATCGGCAGTGATGGCGATTAACGATGGCATCATTCCTTCAAATAAAGACGCTGGTTATGTTGTTCGCCGTTTAATTCGTCGCGCTGTGGTCAAAGCGAACGAGCTCGGGGTTAAAGAAAACTTTATTTCAAAGATTGCTGAAAAAGTTTTCTCAATTTACGCTGGTGTTTATGAATTTAATACAGAGCAAATATCAGCAGAGCTCGAAAAAGAAGAAACAAAGTTTCGCAAAACTTTAGAAGCAGGTTTGAGAGTTCTAAAATCTCACCAAACGCTTGATGGTAAAACCATTTTTGATTTGTATCAATCTTATGGTTTACCTCTAGAAATTACGCTGGAAGAATCGAAGAACGCTGGACTTGAAATTAACAATTCAGCCATTGATCAATATAACAATCTGCTTAAAGCTCACCAAGAGCTATCGCGCACTGCTTCCGCCGGTATGTTTAAGGGCGGTCTGGCTGACTCGGGCGAAGAAACAACCAAGCTTCATACGGCCGCTCATCTTTTACTGGCGAGCCTACGAAAAGTTTTAGGTGTGAGTGTGACCCAAAAAGGCTCAAATATTACTCCCGAAAGATTACGATTTGATTTTAGTTACCCGGAAAAAATGACTGATGCTCAAATCAAAGAAGTTGAGGATTTGGTAAATGATGCAATTCAAAAAGATTTACAAGTCGATATGCGTGAAATGAAGCTGGAGGACGCTTATGCTTGTGGAGCGATGGGGGTATTTGGTTCTAAATACGCCGACATGATCAAAGTTTATTCGATTGAAAATTCCTCGACAGGCTCGGAACCTCCTTTCAGTCGGGAAATTTGTGGTGGTCCTCATGTAACCAATACTGCCAAACTCGGCCACTTTAAAATAGTTAAAGAAGAAAGCTCTTCGGCCGGGGTGCGTCGCATCAAAGCGATTTTGGAATAATTTTTGTATTTTTGATCTCTTGATTTAAAGTCAGCTTTTTGCTATTCTCCTAATAGACCAACTTTAAGGTTGGCGAATCTTAACATGCGCAAGGCGCAGAAGGGGATGTCATGAGTAACCAGAGAATCGTGTTTCTCGCCCTTGATGATCAAGTCAACTCGGCAGAAGCACTGACATTGATTGGAAAAGTGATGAATGGGCCAATGTCTGAGTACATATTAGGTATCAAACTAAACGATGCGCTTCATGCTGATTGGGGTGGCCCTGAATTCGTTGAAGAGATTCTCGGGACATGGCCAGATCTTGGCGTGTTCCTCGACATGAAGCTCGGTGATGTGGTTTCAACTGATGTTAATACTTTAAAACATTATGCCGATTTACCCATGAACCGATTGTGGCTCACGGTCTCGCTAGCCAGTAGCACCAAGTGTTTCTGGGGGCTGAGAGAAGCTTACCCCGAACTCTGGATTATTGGTATGGGGGTACCGACAGACATCAAAGTTGATGAATGTATCGAAAAGCATGGTGCTGCTCCCCCTGAAGTTATGGATCGCTGGATTAATTCACTCTTTAAAACAAAAGGTGACGGTGTTTTGCCGCCGGTGAGTGCAATCATAGTCAGTGAAGATATGCTACAAATTGCCAAAGACAAATGGATTCCACTCCGTATCATGCCTGGCGTTCGCGATCAGTGGATGGCCAAGGATCACCAGGAAAGAACCACTGGTGTGGTAGCCGCCCGTTCGGCTGGAGCTGATCTATTGGTTATGGGTGCTCAATTGCTCAAGGGCAATCCCAAAGCGGAAACGCCAATCTCTGCCTTGGAAAGTCAAGCACTTACTGCTGCTGAACTGGACCGATATTTCAAGAATCTTGAAAGAGGTGAGTGATGAACGAACAGCGTCATCTTGATGCACTAGCGGACTGCAATGCCGTGCTCACGGGGCATTTCGTTTATGCTTCTGGTAAGCACGGCGAGTTCTACGTCAACAAGGATGCGCTTTATGCGTTTCCCTCAGTTGTCGCTGAACTCTGTGCTGATATTGCCCAACACTTTTACATCAATGGCATCGGTGTAGATTACGATGTGGTGGTTGGTCCGGAAAAGGGCGGGATCATTCTTTCACAATGGGTCGCCTACAACTCTGTGCCTTTTATCCATCGTGAAGATCCGACAATCCATGCCGTTTATGCCGAAAAAGAAATTCTTGCTATTCGCCAGTTAAAAGGTGGTATGTCAATTTTATTGGTCGATGATCAGGGTTCGGAGAATGTTTGGCAGGGAGAAATCTATCAAACCCTGATGGTTGATACCGGAAAATTTGTGATTAAACGCGGTTATGACAAACTGGTCGCCGGTAAAAAGGTTTTGATTGTTGAAGATGTGTTGACAACCGGTGGATCAGTTAAAAAGGTTGTTGAAGCTGTTCGCGCTATTGGCGGTGAAGTTGTGGCTGTCGCTGCGCTCTGTAATCGCGGTAAAGTCACATCACAAATGATTGGTGATGTGCCAGAATTGTTCAGTCTTATTAATCTGGATCTACAGATGTATGACGAAACTGATTGTCCATTGTGCCAAAACAATATTCCGGTCAATACCAATGTCGGCAAAGGCAAAGAGTTTTTAGCAAAGAAGCAGTCCTGAATTTGTTTGTGATTTTCTTAGGGTAGTCTAGCGATTACCCTTTTTTGATAGAAAAAATCCGCCAAGGGGCGGATTGATGTTTAAGGTGTTGGTTGGGTAGTGTTGGGATCTGATTTAAATACAACTATTGGTTGTTTGCAGCATGGACAAAGTATCCGCCAAGCTATCTCTGGCAAGAGGTCGGTTGCGGGCCAACCGCCTTCGGACTTCCCTGTCAGTAAAAGGGTGTTGCAAATCTTGCATCTAATTTGAATTCCCTCGGGTATCAGTTGTGGCTGAGGGCAATTAGGTACTAACACCTTCATAATTGTACTCCTTGAATAAAGATATTTTTATTTTAACAAAAGTTTTTGGAAACGCAAAAATTTTCTAGATTAAACTTTCGGCTTGTAAAATAAATATGATATACTAAAGCAAAGGGAAACATTTCCAATTTTTGCTGTATTTGGGACAAGGCGGGGAGAATATGGGATTATTTGATATATTTAATGGTAGAAAAATTGAGGATAGTTATGCCATTGCTCTTGATATTGGCACGGAATATGCCAAATCTTTGATTTTTAAAGTTGAAGATGGTAAGGGCTATGTCGTTGGGACGGGTCGTCAGCGTCAAAGACTTTCCGACATGCAAGGTGGGGCGGTGACTGATATTCATGGGGTGGTTCAAAACTGCCGCCGCTCTTTAGAACGAGCGGTTGAGCAAGCGGGAATTATGCCAACCCAAGTGATCATGGGTATTGCTGGAGAGCTGGTTAAGGGCAACACCACGACTATCAAATATACCAGGCCAAATCCTAAAACAAATATTACTCTTGAGGAACTTAAAGATATCGTTAGTAAAGTCCAGCGTCGCGCTTTTGACCGAGCTAGACAAATTCTTTCCTGGGAAACGGGGCATGCGGAAATCGATGTCAAACTAGTTAATGCGGCCGTCGTTGATGTGAAAATTGACGGTTATAAGGTTACAAATCCACTTGGTTTTCAAGGTCGGGAGATGCAAGTCGGGGTTTTCAATGCTTTCGCACCGATTGTTCATCTTGGGGCCATGCAAACCATTGCTTCGGAATTAGGTTTAGACCTATTAAGTGTGGTGGCAGACCCTTATGCCTTGGCTAAATCGGTAGGTCCCAAGGAATCGACTGAATTTTCGGCCATTTTTGTCGATATTGGTGGCGGCACGACAGATATTGCGGTGGTGCGCCAAGGGGGTGTTGAAGGTACAAAAATGTTTGCTTTGGGCGGCAGGTCTTTTACCAAGCGCGTGGCGACAATTATGGGTACCTCATTCGAAGAAGCTGAAGAAACCAAGCTAATGTATTCGGCCAAACAGTTACCTGAAGAAGAACAAAATTTGATTAAAAGAGGGTTAGAAACTGATTGTCAGGTCTGGTTGTCTGGCGTGGAGCTAACTTTGGAAGAATTTGCTAATGTTGAATTATTACCCAGTCGAATTTTGATGTGTGGTGGGGGGTCAAATCTCCCAGATTTAGCTAAAATACTTGAAGAAGCAGATTGGGGAAAGAATTTACCTTTTGCCAGGAAACCGACCGTCCACTTTATTAAGCCAGAAGATGTGGAAAATATAGTTGATCAAACTGGAAATCTAAACCATTTGTGGGACATCACTCCTATGAGTTTGGCTAATATGGCCATTGATTTAGTTGGCCAAGAGGCAGTTATGGATAGCGTTTTAAATAGAATTATCGCTGGGTTAAGAGAATAAAATAACTAACAACAGACAAACGTCAACTAACAACAAAATCATTGAAAAAATAAAAGTTGTAGGTTGTAGTTGTAAGTTGGAGATTAATCATGGAAGAAATAATTTACCTCGAACCAGATGAAGAAATTACTTCTGTAGTAGATAAAATTAAAAATGCCAAAGCTGATAATCTTGGATTGGTTGTCCCTAGAGAAGCAACACTCTTGCAGAGTGTGGTTAATTTGCGTCTCATAAGTAAAGAAGCGACACATTTTGGTAAAAATATTGCTATAGTGACCACTGACCGGATTGGGAAAAACCTGGCAACACAAGTAGGTTTACCTGTTTATAGCTCGGTGCGTGAAGAGAGGCCAAGCGCCGGCGCAAAGCTTCCAGTAGATCGAAATGAGGTCTTGGAGATTGAGCCTGAAGTTTCGGATAAAAATTCACCGGATGCAGCCGGTGTCAATGTCCATCATTTTCAAGATTCCCGACCAATTGTTCGCTGGAAGTCACAAGAAAAACCAAAATTAACTGAAAAAACAGAACCAGTTTCGACTCGACCCAAAAAAGAAGTTGATCGAAAAATCTTCAAATTTTTGTGGATTGTTTTTCCTGTCTTGGCACTACTCGCACTCGCCGGAGCATATATATTTTTCCCCAAGACTCAAGCGGAGATCTACTTGAAATCAGAAAATCTAGAGAAGTCCATGCCGATTATCTTAACAAATTCAGTCAAAACACCTGACCCTGAGCAAAATGTTTTTCCAGCCACACTTTTAGAGACAACCGCTGAAAAATCCGAAAAGTTCAGTGCTACTGGTAAAAAGAATTTGGGGGGCAAAGCTACTGGAACAGTTACTTTTACTAATGGTTTGGATTCATCAAGTCATAAGTATCCTGCTGGCACAAAACTTTTAGCTTCAGGAAAAACCTTTTTGCTAAAAAATGCGGTAACTATCCCTGGTGCAACAGTCCAAAACTTAAAAGTGGTGCCGGGAACAGTTAGTACGGAAATTGAAGCCGAAAACGCTGGCGAAGACTACAATATTAAAGCTTCGAAATTTATTATTTCTGGACTTCCGGCAAATCAGCAAGAAGCATTGTATGCGCAGAGCTCTACTGATCTCAAGGGTGGTTTTACCAAGGAGGTTCAAGTCGTATCCAAAGAAGATTATGAAAACGCTAAAAATAAATTAGTGACCGATTTAACAACAACTCTGAATCAAAAATTGACCGATCAAGCTAATGGCTTAAAAATTCTAGAAAAGTCGGCGCAAATCGACGATCCGATTGTGAGCTCAACAGTAGAGGTGGATAAAGAAGCAACTGATTTTGAACTTAAGGTTTCCATTAAAAAACAAGCCATGGCAATTGATTTTGCTTCTTTCCAAAACTTTTTAGTCAGTAGCCTAGAAACTCGAGTTGAAACTGGTAAGATGGTAATTATTCCAAATGAAGATGCCTACGGTTTAGTTGTTGATAAAATGTCATATGATAAGGGGGAACTCGATCTAACGGCTAATATTCAAGCTAAAATTGTAGACAAGATTGATACAGATACAATTAAATCAAAAATTGTTGCGACAAGCGAAGCGAAGGCAAAAGAATATATACTAAGTCAACCTGGTGTTGAAAAAGTTGATTTTAGTTACAATCCGAGTTGGCTGAAAAGAATTGCCAGTCTCAACAAAAATATAAAAATAAAATTAAACTTCCAGACGGAGAGTGAATGAAAATACTAGGTTTAGATTTAGGTTTGCGTCGGATTGGTGTAGCAATATCTGACGGGGAAGTTGTGGCGTCTCAGCCAATTATCCCTTCTTTTAATAGGGAAGAAGCAATTCAAAAGATTTTAAAACTTTGTCGCGAAGAACAAATTGAAAAAATTATTTTAGGTCTTCCGACTTCTAAATCTGGTGAAAGTGAGGATATGGTGAGAAGTTTTGCTTTAGAGTTGAATAAGATAGTTTCATTGCCGATCGAATTTGTTGATGAAACACTGACAAGCAAAGAAGCTGAGCGTTTGCTTAGTGACTTAAAAATCGATCCCAGAAGCGAAAGTTATAAACAGGAAATAGATCGTATCAGTGCCAAATTAATTTTAGAACAATATTTAAATAATTAAAAATTCAAACATAAAAATGCCAAATGACAATTTAAAATTTAAAATATTTAAGAAATTCAAAACAATCTTAATATTAATTGTTTCAATATTGATCATCTTGGCTCTAGTTTTGCCAGTGGCTAATATTATTTATTGGTCCAAAGCTGGCAAGGAAATAAGTTTGACAATCAAGCAAGGGGAGGGGACGAGAGAAATTGCTCAAAAATTAAAAGAAGCTGGTGCGATCAATTCTAGCTTGGTCTTTAGCGCTTATATTTATTTGCGTCATATGATCTTGCAAGGTGGATATTATAAAATTACGCCTCAAATGAACATGGCCACGATTGCTCGGCTGATCCATGAAGGAAAAATTGAGCAATATGTAATCACTGTTCCAGAAGGTTGGCGAGTAACCCAAATCGATGATTTATTATCAGAGAAAAAAATTATCTCCAAAGGCAGTTTTACAAAAATTGCCGCTTCGAAAGAAGGTTACTTGTTTCCAGATACATATCGTTTCCCTTTAGACGCGACCGCCAATATGATCTTCGACGCTATGCTAGAAAACTTTAATAAAAAAACTAAAGGTTTAACAATTACTAAACAAAATTTAATTATTGCTTCGATTGTTGAGCGGGAAGCAAAAACCGATGCCGAGAGGCCGCGGATTGCGGCAGTTTATCTTAATCGATTAAAAATTGGAATGCGTTTAGAAGCTGATCCGACAATCCAATATGGCAAAGGTAATTGGTTGCCGATTACCAAAAGTGATTATAAAAATTTTCAGAGTCCTTATAATACTTACCTCGTAGACGGGCTTCCGCCGACACCAATTTGTAATCCGGGCTTAAAGTCAATCGAAGCTACACTTAATCCAGAAAAGAATGATTATTTATTTTTCTTTCACAAGACTAACGGCGAAGCAGTTTTTTCTAAAACCTATCAAGAACACTTAAAAAAGTTGAACGAGTAGGAGGATAATGGGCGAGGAATTTTATATTCCCGAATCTAAGCCTGTAAAAATTCCCTGGTTATGGGTTTCTTTTGGTATTGTAGCGCTCGGTGCCTTAAGCTTTTTTACTTGGCGTTACTATGTTGCTAAGAATCCCCCGTTAGTTGAAAAAAAATTTGTGATTGTTAATGCGGCCGAAGAAGATAAAAGTGATCAGTGGAAAACTTACGAAAGTTTAAAATACGGTTTTTCGGTTAAAGTTCCAGCGAGTTTTTCCACAGTTAACTTAACCGATTGTACTTTGAAAAAGACAATCGATGAAAATGCTGATAGTTTGATTTTAGGCAATACTTGTCAGGAATACATAACTTTTTCAGCCTCAAAATCTACGGTTGACGACTGGATGCAGCTTCAAAAAAATACCAGTGGCTGGGCGATTAAGGATATAAATATCGGTCAAGACGCAAATTTAGCTGCTAAAAGTATAATTTTTTCTAAAGATAACTCTTTTGAAAAATTAAATTCTCTATATATTTTCAATAATAACGATTATTTATTTTTATTTGGTGAAGCCGGTAATCATTTATTGTTAGCGGAGATGATGAATAATATAAATTTTGATAAGATTTCTGATCCAATAGTTTTAAATAAACCTAAAAAGTTTATCTCCAATCAGTTGAAATTTGAATTTGAGTATCCAGGCAACTGGAAAGATATTGTTATGAGACAGATAAAATTTGAACCCACTGTCTATGACAAAGGTATCGCTTATTCAAGCTCTTACAAGCGAACTTCGCAGGAACCGATTACTTATGATCCCGAAGGCGTGTACGATTTTAGTATTTATTCCAAGGACTATGCGCGCTTTCCTTTTCCTAGTTCTCTAAACCCCCAGAAAGTTGATCTTAATTGGACCAAGGAAGAGTTTGTAAATAAAATGATGCCGCCGGGTAATGTTTTGGCTGTTACTAAAGCTGGCGCAAATGGACTTTTAGTTTTAACCCAAAATGATTATGAATGCTCGTCGAGCTTTGGGGCGACTATTTATATTCCCATGAATAACCCCGATTTTCCGAACTTTCTTATCAATATTAATATGCTTACGGTGGCAACTGATCCTTTAATTAAAGAATACCAAGATGCTCAAGAGAAAAACGGTGGTGACATGTGCAACACTTTGGAACCTTATCAGAAAATCGCCGACAAAATACTGGCTAATGAATATTCCACTAAAATTCAATATCGAATTGAAACAGCGCGTAAAATCGCCGACAGCTTTAAAAATTTGCCACCTGACCCTACGCCATCTGCTTCAGTAGTGGTAAACCCTTAAAGGAGAAAAATGGAAACAAAGAAAAATTCTGGCGTGTTTCGTTTATGGATACTTTCTATTTTGATTATTGCGATTCTCGCGGCCATAGGTTTTTTTAGTTGGTATTTTTGGAAGCAGCGGAAGGATTTAACAAATAATATTTCATCAATACCAATTGATGAAAATAGAAATATTAGCGAAATTAATCCAATTCTTTTCGGTATGAGCGAGACGAAAGATAGCTATCATATTGGATACCTGAAAAATATTGAACCGGCAAGTAACACTCAAGCCCAAATAACATCAAAAGTAGATGATACCTATTCAGCGGTGATATTTTATAACTATCTGGCTGAAGATGGCTCGGAACAAATTTTTTATTATGACCTCACTAAAAAGAAACAAATCCAGTTAACTGATAATGAAACTCGTCCCGCGATCTCTCCAATTTTTTCATCAAAAAATCAGCTAATTGCTTTTATGCGATCAGACAAGGGTCCATCCAGGGGAGCTTGCGCTTCTTATATTATGGATGTGGAAACAAAAAAAATTATCAAAGAATTCCCCAAGCAAGAACCTTCTGATGAAGTTACCTGTCTAGAACCATTAAGTTGGTCGCCGGACGGAAAAACATTATTACTTATTTCTTCGCAATTTTATCTTTATCAGCCAGAAACTGATAATCTTAAGGCTATCGGTACTAAGTTTAATAACAAAATGAGTGTTGATATGGGCTTCGGTGGGATTCATTGGGTAGATGACAATAATTTTATTGCAACTTTCTCTGATTATACTAATACAAACAATCCGATTAACTCGGTATATGAAATTAGTATTGAAAATAGTGTTACAAAAATAGATTTGCAAGATCAAGGATTTCGAAATGTGACCGGATCATCAAATAAATTAATCTATATGGGTCCGAACGCGTTAAAGAGTTCTGACATTAATGGGAAAAAAGTTAAGACAATTAAGGATACTGCTCCTGGTGGAGATTTTTTAATTGGATTAGATGAAAAAGAACGAGCAAATAAGATAATTTTTACCAGAGGAAAACAAGGTGAAATAAATAATGAAAATGATAGAGAAAAATTGGGTGATGGCATATTTTTAAATAATCTTAATAACAGAAAATCAACTCGATTCACTAATATGAATTTATGGACGGAAAATTTAATTGGTTGGCTTTATGATTATAATAAAGTTTTGTATTATTCGGATGTGGAAACTTATAATGACGAACGCGACGATATTCATCTTCTGGATTTGATCACCAAAGAAGATAAAGTATTATTCTCAGTTAAAAAGGTTTCGGAAAAAAACGAACAAGCATCTAAAGCTGGTTGGGTAAAATATTCGAATAATGACTTTGATTTCGAATTTGAATATCCAAGCGACTGGATAATAAGTGATGAAACAGAAAAAGCATTAGATGCAGAATTAACCATAACTTTTTCTGCAGGAAGAGAATATATTCTATCGTTGTCTAGATTCGCTAGTGTAAATCGTATGTTAGGTGTTAGCGGCTCTAAAACAATTGAAGAATTTATCAATAAAAAAAATGATTATTACGATGTTAATTCAATCAATGCCTATAATTTAAAGGGTGTTTATCAAAAACAATCGATAAACGCGATAGCTGTAAGTCGAATTCCTGCAGATGGAGTACCTTCTGGTTCGGATATATTTGTTCAAGACGGCGAATCTGTTTATAGATTTGTTTTTAATGCTCAAAGTAAATATTACGATTCCACATTAGCTGGTTCAATATTAAGCACTTTTATTACTAGTGGTAATCATATATGACTTTAGCGTCAAGTTGATTATTTTATCTTTTATTATCTATATGTTACGATTAATCTAAAGGAGAGGGCTTTATGAAAGTCGCTAATTTTGGTATATTAATAAGGTATACAGTAAAAAGATAGGTGATATGTGACGCTAGCAATAATCGACAAATTTTGGGGGGCATTTTCTCATGATATTGGGATTGATTTGGGTACGGCAAATACTTTAGTTTACGTTAAAGGCAAAGGTATTATTATTAACGAGCCGTCGACAGTAGCAATTAACCAAAAAACAAAACAGATTTTAGCGATTGGTGATGAGGCTAAAAAAATGGTTGGGCGCACCCCGGCTCATATTGTTGCCATTCGTCCCTTGGTTGATGGGGTTATCTCTGATTTTGAAGTAACTGAACAAATGCTCAAATATTTTATTGATAAAGTGCACCACGAGAAATTTTCACTTTTACCTCGTCCGAGAATTGTGATCGGCATTCCCTATGGTGTAACTGAGGTTGAGCGTCGAGCCGTGGAAGAGGCGGCTATTAACGCGGGTGCTAGAGAAGTATTTCTGATTGAAGAGCCTTTGGCCGCGGCGATTGGGGCAAGGTTGCCAATCCAAGATGCATCTGGCAATATGATTGTGGATATCGGTGGTGGTACTACTGAGGTGGCCGTCATTTCTCTGGGGGGAATTGTCGCATCAAGATCTTTAAGAATTGCCGGAGACGAACTTAATCAGGATATTATTGAATTTGCGCGTGAGCAGTTTAATTTATTGTTGGGTGAACGTACGGCCGAGGAAATCAAAATAAAAATTGGTAGCGCTTGCGAACAAAAAGAAATCATGACCTTTCCGATGCGCGGTCGAGACTTAGTTTCCGGCCTTCCTAAAGAAATTATTGTAAATGATGAGCAGATTAGAGCCGCTTTGCAAAAATCGATTCGCCAAATAGTGGAAGCAGTGCGACAAACTATGGAAGAAACCCCGCCGGAATTAATTGCCGATGTGATGGAAAAAGGTATTGTCCTGGCCGGGGGAGGCGCGCTACTAAAGGGTTTAGGAGATTTAATTGCTCAAACTACTCAAACTAAAGTTCATATTGCTGACGATCCACTTTCAGCAGTAGTTCGCGGAACCGGATTTGTACTCGAGGATCTAGAGACTCTAAGGCAAGTACTGTTGCCAACACAATTCAATAATTAAAAAAGGAGAGTCTTTGAAAAAATGGCGTCCAATCATCATAATCATTGCTATCTCGGCGACATTATTTATATTGTCGCTATTCGGTCTTCTCAAATGGCCTAAAAATATTTTTTGGAAAATTACTAATCCAGTTGGAATGGTTTTGAAGGTGTCTTTTGGCGGCATACCCAAATTTTTCCGCAATATTTTTTATATAAATTCAATTACTAAGCAAAACCGTAATTTGATTGAAGAAAACTTAAATTTACAATCAGAGTTGGCTAAACTTCAAGAAACAAAATACGAAAATGAAATTTTAAAAAAAGAACTCAATTTCTCCAAAACCGCTCCAGATAATTTGGACTTGTTTCCGGTTGCAGTAATTGGAAAAACATCAGGTTACCTTAAATCTGTCACTATTGATAAGGGAGAGAAAGACGGACTATTCAAGGGTCAGGCAGTAATTTCCCAGGGATTTTTAGTTGGAACTGTGAGTGAAATTCGACCAGACAATGCCGAGGTTATACTAATTACTGACTATAACTCCCTAATCCCCGTTGTTTTGCAAGAATCGCGCGGAACGGGTCTGATAAGAGGTGGTATTGGTGGTTTGGTGGTTGAAGATATACCCTTGAATATTAGTATTAAAAATAATGAAAGCGTAATCACTAGTGGTCTTGGCGGGGTTGTGCCAAGTGGTCTTGTAATAGGCGTGGTGAAAGAGGTGATTTCTAAACCCGGTGAAATTTTTCAAAAAGTATCGGTTGCTTCTCCAATAGATTTTTCGAAACTAGAAGTATTATTTGTTGTAAAAAAATAGTATGGTCAAAAATTTTATAAAAATTTTCATAATTATTTTTATTGCCTTAATTCAAATATTTATTATGCCGAGTTTTGCTATTTTTGGAAATTGGCCAAACCTTATCTTGGTATTAGCGGTTATTCTTTTGTTTTTTAATGCTGATCCTGAGGCAGTTTTAGCCGCATGCGCCGGAGGACTAGTTTTAGACTTAGCCAGCCCGGCGCCATTCGGACTATTTACGATCTTACTTGTAATTATTACTCTTTTGGTCAAACTTTTGATGAGTAGATTTTTTAATGAACCAAGTCTTTTGATAATCACTTTGATCATGATTTGTGTCTTATTTACTTTTGACGCCATTTTATCGCTGGTGAATCATAATTTTTCTTTCACGGTCATTGGTTTTAATATTCTTTACAGCCTAATCATTGCTGTAATTTTTTATCGACTCCTAAGCATATGGTTTGATCGTAATCAGGGAATAAAGATTAAATTAAGATAGGTCTATGAGTATATTTGATGCTTTTGATAAAAATTTGCCTGGAGATCACCATCAAAGAAGGGTTCAGCTCGACAAAGATGAGTATGAGCTTTTTCCGGCTGAAGAGGAAATTTTTGAGAAAACTTCCAGAAATTTTAACCCATTATATGTTTGTTTATGTCTCATATTTGTCGGTCTATCGGCTCAACTCTTAAACTTACAAATTACTCACGGTAGTTTTAATCGATTTTTGGCCGAAGGTAACCGTATTCGTACTCGCGAGGTTGCCGCACCTAGAGGTATAATTTACGATCAGAAAATGAAAGCGCTAGTCTCTAACGATGCATCTTTTGTTTTACAAGTTTATCCCTTAGATATTCCCCGCACTAAAGCGGACAGGCAAAAATATTTTGACGATCTCAGCTTGATCACTCAAATTCCAACAAGCGAATTATCTCAAAAAATTGATGAAAAAAAATTTTCTTCAGCCCCAGTTATTTTAAAAGAAAATATGGATCGGGATTCCGCTTTGTTACTGGAAACAAAAATAAACAATTTTCCCGGTGTTGTTATGGCTAAAGTTCCAGTCAGAAAATACGAGTCAATTGCTGGGCTATCGCCAGTTTTAGGTTATATTGGCAAGGTAAGTGATGCCGAAATTAAATCCAATACGGACGAAAACTTACGACTAAACCAAAATATCGGCAAAGACGGTCTGGAAAAAGTTTATCAAAGTTACTTAAAGGGTCGAGATGGCGTTAATGAAATTGAAGTCGACTCTCGAGGGAAAGCTCAACGCATGCTAACCACTCTACCTCCCCAGACCGGGAACAATCTGGTATTGTCCTTAAACGCAGGCCTCGAAGAAGTAATTGCCGATTCTTTAAGTAAAAATATTGATGCTGCTGGATCATCTGCTGGAGCGGCCATTGCTGTTAATCCACAAAATGGTGAAATTTTAGCCTATGTTTCACTACCAACTTATGACAATAATATTTTTTCTCAAGGCGCTTCGTCTGAAGAATATCAAAAAATTCTACTTGATAAAAACAAACCGTTGTTCAATCGTGTGATTGCTGGTGCCTATCCTTCTGGTTCAACAATAAAACCTTTAGTGGCTGCGGCTGGGCTTCAGGAAAATGTTATAACTGAGCGAACCACGATTGATGACGATGGCGCGATTAAAGTGGGAAGTTGGACTTATCCTGACTGGAAGGCGCATGGTTTAGTGGATGTCAGAAAGGCTATTGCCGAAAGTTGTAATGTTTTCTTTTACGCTGTTGGTGGTGGCTGGGATAAGATTCGTGGTTTGGGTCCAGCTAAATTGCAGTACTATTATGAGAAATTTGGTCTAGGCGAAAAAACTGGCATTGATTTACCAGGTGAGGTTAAGGGTTTGGTGCCAACTCCAAAGTGGAAAGAAAAAAATCAAAATGAAATGTGGTATTTGGGCGATACTTATCACATGGCTATTGGACAGGGAGATGTTTTGACCACGCCCTTGCAGATGGCTATGGCAACAGCCGCTATTGCCAACGGAGGTACACTTGTTAAGCCACACTTGGTTACAAAAATTACCGATAATAGCGGTAATTCAGTTAAGGATTTTTCCAAAGAAATTATAAGATCGGGTTTTGTTGATGCGGAAAATATTAAAATTGTTCAAGAAGGTATGCGCCAAGGCGTAATTAGCGGTTCTAGTAAACTCTTAAACGATTTGCCGGTCGAGGCGGCTTCTAAAACTGGAACTGCCCAATATGCCAATAATACAAAAACTCATGCCTGGATGGTTTCCTATGCGCCATACGACAATCCAACAATTGCTATAGCGGTTATTGTCGAAGGTGGCGGTGAGGGTTATGCGGCAGCTGGTCCGGTAGTTAAAGACGCATTTTACTGGTATTTTACTCAAAATTAATTTTGTCGGAAGTATTGACAAAAAAACGATAATATTTTAAAATAGACTGAGTATTAGGAAAAAAGGCGGGATTTTTTTATTTAAAATAAGCAAAGAAAGTAGAAATGGCTAAAGAAATTTTACTTACTCAATCAGGTTTAGAAAAACTTAAAGAAGAGTTAAAAAAATTAAAAGAACGACGTAAACAAGTCGCCGATAGAATTAAAATTGCCCGTGAATACGGTGATCTTTCGGAAAACAGTGAATATGATGATGCCAGGAATGAGCAATCTTTTGTTGAAGGCCGAATTGAAGACCTTCAAGATATGATTAAAAATGCTAGAGTAGTCAGTAAAAATGGCGCTGCTGACAAAGTAGAAATGGGTTCAGTCGTCACTTTAAAGCTTGATGGCGAAACCTTTTCTTATGAAATTGTTGGTGCCAATGAATCAGATCCGATAAACGGTAAAATTTCTGCGGAATCTCCTATGGGTTTTGCGCTTGTTGGTAAAGCCAAAGGCGAAAAGGTGGATATCACTACTCCAGGTGGCACGACTACGTACGAAATTGTTGATGTGAAATAAACAAGAAAAATATTGGTATATAAAAAAGAGACCAGGTTGCTAACCAGTCTCTTTTTTGATAGAATCAGACTAGTGATTACCATATATTTAGAAATTTGAAATTCGGATTTCGTAATTCCGAGCAAAGCGAGGTTATATGTTTTGGGTAGATGAACTAATTGAAGATATTATTAATAAGTCTGATCAAGAGAGCTATTTAGTTAATGATTCTACAACGCCGTCAGGCCACGCTCATGTCGGTTCTCTAAGAGGGGTCATTCTCCATGAATTAATAAAGGTTGGTTTGGAAGAAAAGCATAAAAAGGGAACTTTTCAATTTGGTTTTGATGATTTTGACCCGATGGATGGTCTGCCGAGTTATATTGATCAAAGTTTTGAAAAATATATGGGCTTGCCACTTACTAATGTGCCGGCACCGGATGGAAAGCACGCCAGTTTTGCTGACCAGTATGCCGATGAGCTCAAAAAAGTTATCAGTTATTTAGGCATAAAGCCGGAATACTACTATACAACCGAGCTTTACAAAAAAGGCAAATTTAACGAAGCAATTAAAATTGTTCTGGATAATGCCGATAAAATTAGAGTCATTTATAAAGAAGTTTCTGGGTCGGATAAGGGTGAAGACTGGTACCCTCTAAATGTTGTTTGTCCTCAATGTGGCAAAATCGGTACTACACGCGTTTTTGGGTGGGATGGTAAAGAAGTAACATTTAGGTGTGAAGAAAATATGGTGGATTGGGCTCATGGTTGTGGTTATGAGGGAAAAATTAGTCCTTATGATGGCAATGCAAAAATGCCTTATAAAGCTGAATGGCCGAGTAAATGGTATTTTATGGGTATAAATATTGAGGGTGCGGGCAAAGATCATACTGCTGCCGGGGGAACACGTGATGTAGCCAATCGCATTTTTCGAGAAGTTTTTGGAAAAATGCCGCCAATTGACGCGCCTTACGAACATATTTTAATCGGTGGTAAAAAAATGAGTTCTTCCAAAGGTTTGGGGGTCACTGCAGAGCAAATGGCTGATTTATTACCAGCAAATATCTTAAAATTTTTATTCACTCGTACTAAATATAAACGGGCAATTGAATTTAATCCAGAAGGGGATACGATTCCTTTGCTCTACGACGAGTATGATCGTTGCGCCAAAGCTTCGCAAGAAAAATCAGATTTAGATATTGTGCGCGCTTACTTTTACACGGAAAAGGATTTGGAAAAAGATTTGCCAAATTACTTAATGCGTTTTTCTAAAATTGCTGCATTTTTACAAATGCCTAAAGTTGATATTTATAAATATGCGGTCGAAGAGAAGCAAAGCGAGCTATCGGAAGCCGAGCGTCAGGAGATAGAAAATAGAATCGAAGTCGCTAAAAAGTGGCTTCAGGATTACGCTCCTGAAACAGTCAAATTCTCCGTTCAAGACACAATGCCGGTGATTGAACTAAATGAAGCCCAAAAAGAATTTTTGCGTAAAGTTGCCGAAGTTATATCAACTCAGGAAAAATGGACTGGCGAAGAGCTCCACGCAAAAATTCACGATATAAAAAACGAAATGGTAATAGCGCCGAAAGATGCTTTTTCAGCAATCTATCTCTCATTTTTGGGTAAAGACTCCGGCCCCCAGGCCGGCTGGCTCTTGGCAAGTTTAGATAAAAGTTTTGTTGGAAATAGATTAAAAGAGGTTTGATGAATACTGAAGCTGAATATCAGCCCAATGTAATCGAGATGAGGTCTTCGGAGCCAAAGCCACTTTATCGCGGAGTTTGGGCGGATAGACTAGAAGACAACCAACAATTGCCAGTTGGAGGTAGCTTATTTTCTGACAAACTGACGCATAAACTTGAACTGGATTTCCATACTTTTGATCCAGAACTGCAAAATTTTACCGATGAAAATATTCAAGCGCATTGGGAAAAAGACAGAGAAAATGTTACGAACTGGCTCCAGTCAATTAACGCCGAAATCGATCCTTATACTTTTTATAAAATGTATCAAGTTAAGGCAAAAACAGAAGCCCTTTTAAAAATTGATCCTTCTGTCAAGGAAGAAGATCCTGATCGGGCAAAAATCCTTTATGCTGGTAATGCAAAACTTTCAGATTTATCTGGTAAATCAGCCTGTGTAGAAAGAGCGGCTTTGGGACAATACTTACTTCAAAAGATTGGTGTTGAATCTTCTTATGCAAGTGGTGCAACGATGAATACGGCTGACGGTGAAAGTATGGTTAATCATGCTTTCATAGTGGTTCCTGAAAATGATTCAACTTTAATTTTTGATATTGCTAGACCAAAAACTTCTAATCCACAAATGCCAAGGATTATGATATCTGAAAAGCCTTATGACCACAGTCTGCTTAATGGAAAAGACAATTTATTCGTTCCAGCCAGTGATGTTTTAGATAAGAAGACACTCTATTTCGGAGTTGGCGATCCAAATATTGACGAAGAACCGGTAATTTTACAATAAAGGAGACAAATGTTTCATTACCAAAAGTATTTTGACAAAATGTTTAAAGGAGAAACAGTTGACGAAAAAGAAGAAATGGATGCTTTTTTAGATTTATATCACTATGCATCAGATATTGCTTATAGAAATTTTGGCGAAGAGTGGCCATTAATATATCCTAAATTTATTGGTAAATATTCAGTCGCTGTAGTGAAAGATGGCAAAACCGATGCAGATCATATTAAAGAAAAATTAGGGATTGATTATAACCCTAAAAAGCATATTATAATCCCAGTTCCGATGCCGATAGATGGCGTCGCTACATACGTTCTTTTCAAAAAATAAATTATAAGGAATATTATGTTAGACATTAAATTTGTTCGAGAAAATTTAGACAAGGTTAAGGCGTCTTTAGAAAAACGCGAAGCCAAAGTTGATTTGGACGAACTTTTAAAATTGGATGACGCTAAGCGTGACGCTCAAGCGCGGGTAGAAACTTTGCGCGCCGAGCAGAACAAACTTGGTAAAGAGGATATTGAGAAAGCCAAAGAAATAAAACAGATGCTCAAAGACATTGAACCTCAGCTGGCCGAAGCTCAAGAAGCTTATAAAGTTGCAGCTGTAAATGTGCCAAACATTGTTTTGGATGATGTCCCAGCAGGGGACGAGAGTCACGCCGAAATCGTTAAAGAAGTAGGTGAAATTAAGCTCAAAGAAGGTAAAGACCATATGGAACTTGGCTTGCCACTGGATTTAATTGATGTTGATCGTGCCGGGAAAGTTTCCGGTAGCCGATTTTATTACCTAAAAAACGAATTAGTGGAACTGGAATTCGCGTTGGTGCGTTATGTTTTAGATATAGTCAAAAAAGAAGGCTTTCAGCCAATTATCCCACCCGTCTTAATTAAACAGGAGATGGCTTGGGGGTCTGGCCACTTTGAAGCCTTGAATGACGACGCGTATCACACGGCTCAAGACGATTTAGTACTTGTGGGTACTTCCGAGCAATCAATTTTGCCTTACTTTGCCGGTGAAACTTTGCCAGCAACACCCCAAAGATTTGTGGGCTATTCGACCTGTTTTCGTCGCGAAGCGGGTTCATACGGCAAAGACGTGAAGGGGATTCTCAGAGTACATCAGTTTGAAAAAATGGAAATGTTTAGTTTTTGCGCACCTGAAGAGTCGGAAAAAGAGCACGAGTTAATAGTCAGTTTGGAAGAAAAAATTATGAGCGGATTAGGGCTCCCCTATCGCGTGGTTAAGCTCGCCGCTGGAGATATTGGTTTACCTTCGGCTAAAACTATGGATATTGAAACTTGGATGCCGAGCCAAAAAACTTACCGCGAAACTCATTCCTCTTCAAACTGCACTGATTTTCAAGCCCGTCGCTTAAATGTTCGTTGTAAAAAGGGTGACAAATCAGTTATTGCTCATACTTTAAATGGAACAGCCGTAGCTGTCGGGCGAACACTTATTGCTATTATGGAAAATTATCAGCAACCGGACGGTTCGATTAAAGTTCCGGAAGTTCTGCAAAAATATGTTGATTTTAAAGAAATTAAAAAGTAGTCGCGAAATTACAAATAAAACCAATTACGGATTTACAAATAAATGGATAAAAGAAAAATAATTTATCCAGAGCTGAGCTATAGAATTAATGGTTGTATATTTGATTCGTAAATTTGTAATAAATATTTGTAAATTTGCAACTAATTTGGAGGCATCATGACAATTAATATCACTGGCCAAAATGTTAAAATTAATGAAGATTTAAAAAGTTATACTGAAGAAAAAATATTAAAATTTGCAAACATTGTTTTAGAACCTGCTGTTTGCGATGTAGTTCTTTCCGATGAATTCGGTCCCAAAGGTGGAGAAGATAAATTAGTTCGGGTTACTTTAACTTTACCGGGTGAAAAAAATCCGATTCATGTTGAAGCGCAAACGGATGATTTTTTTGGCTCTATAGACTTAGTTCAAGAAAAACTTGAGCGCGAACTCGAAAAATATAAAGAAAAAATTAAAATCGGTGATCGTCATAGCGAAGAAAAATAGTTCTCAAGGTTAAGTTTTATCGCAAGAGTAGCCAAGATATTTGGCATGTATTTTGTAATAATTAAAAACTTGAAATTTACCAATGTAAGCTTTATCAGGGACATTAGCAGTTCCATTCTTACAAGAATAATTTGCTGATAGAAAAGTGGGTTTGGCGAAGCCTTCCCAAATAATGATGCAAGCACAGACAATTATTACGCAAATAAGAAAAATCCCCTTTAAAAAGTCTTTCATGTTCCTCCTAACTAAAGTATAGCAAAAAGAATCATTAATAGCATTGTACTAGGTTTATTTATCTGGTATATTCGATATAGAATACTGACATGAGAATTTGAAAAAAAATAATTTTTTTCAAATATTTAGCAAACGAGAAAGGCCTATAAAATGGGATTTTTTAGTAATTTATTTGGTTCAAACAAACAAGTTGTTGGCCAATTACAACCTTT
>Ga0172374_1000174_pt1 | contig 54396 bp, 43 predicted proteins | sample LakKiv3m_FD_114536 | JGI IMG/M metagenome (GOLD analysis project Ga0172374, IMG submission 114536) | Freshwater microbial communities from Kabuno Bay, South-Kivu, Congo - kab_092012_10.3m | ecosystem: Environmental > Aquatic > Freshwater > Lake | place: Democratic Republic of the Congo... | reverse complement strand
TCCTCCAGCGCCGGGTAGATGCCGGCGATGGCTTCCAGCGCCGCCTCGCCGCTCAGCGACGAAAGACCGGTCTCAGGATCGTGCAGCAGGCCGCGCACACCGGTGGCGAACTCGGTGTCGAGCTTGCGGGCGAACATCTCGTCGATGCGGATCGTGTGCGCGTCAGCAGGCCACGGCTCCGCCGCCGCCTGTGCCACCGGCGGACCGGAAATACGTATCGATGCCATCCGAGGGTTCCTTTTGGGCAAAAGAAAACCGGCGGGCCAAAGGCCCGCCGGTTGGTGGTGAAAATGTTGCGACCTCTCAGGCTCCCCTCCCCCGAAGGGGTGTGGGCTATCGCAACGGTTCCTCTCTGCCCCCGCGAAGCGGGGGAAGTGCCCTCGTCATACGAGGGCGAAGGGGGTCATCCCCCTCCGTCGGCGTAAGACGCCGACACCTCCCCCGCAGACGGGGGAGGAGAATGAGAGAGTCGTATGCGGTGGCCCTGCCGTTGGCGGAGAGGACGGTTCGGCGACGCTTACGAAGAAGACTCGCCGTACCAGTACTCCTCGTCGAACTCGGCGAAGAGGTCGTAGTCGGTCTTGTAGAACTCCTGGCTGCGCGGCAGGTCCCAGGCGGCGTTGGTGACGGGCAGCGCGAAGGTGAGCGCCAGCGCGTCGCCGATGTCGGGGCTGGCGAGGCCGCGCTTCTTCATGTCCTCCTTCTTCTCGAGCTGGATCTCGCCCTTGCCGTTGTAACCGTACTCGACGGCCGCGAGGTCGGCGCGCAGCTCGGCGTCGTCGGGCAGGCTGGCGTGCTCCAGCCACTCCTTCAGGTTGCCCCACATCTCGGCCCGCTTGTTGGCGTAGAGCGGCTTGGCGCCGTCGGCGCCGAAGCGCGCGGAGGCGCTCGCGAAGTTGACGCCGAACACGAAGGGCACGCCCAGCTGGCGCAGCCGGTCGACGACGCCCGCACCGACGCCGGTCTCGTCGACGAACACGGCGCGCACCCGCTCGGCGGCGGCCCGCTCGGCGACGCGGGACGCCAGCGTCATCAGGTCGAGGCCCTGGTGCTTCTCCATCGACCAGGAGCGCGCATCGCGGCCCTTGCGCAGGACGAGGACCGAGCGGTCGTCGCCGAAGCGGGCGACGTCGACGCCCATGACCAGGGGCGCGTGGCGGTCCGCCACGGGATCGACCGGCCGCGCCATGGCGTTGCCGATCAGCCCGGAGTCGATGAACTGCATGGAGCCGGCGCGCGGGAAGAGGCCGCGCACGCGCGTGTAGACGAAGTCGGACTCCTCGCCGTAGTCGGCGACCCATTGGGCGAGCTGCTGCTTGTCGGTGAGCGACACGGTGCGCGAATCGACCTGCCGCCCGGTCCAGCGGGTGCGGAAGCGGTTGAAGCACTCGAAGAAGCGGCCGCCGGTGCGCGTCGGGTTGCCGAAGACGACCCAGACGATCTCGGTGCCGGAATCGGTCAGCGCGCCCTCGGCGGTCTCCCAGATCGGCTCGGCGATGGCGGAGGCTTCGTCGAACACCAGGACGATGCGGCTGCCCTTGTTGTGCAGGCCGGCGAAGGCCTCGGGATTGGGCGCGGACCACGGCACGAGATCGATGCGGCCGGCGCCCTCGGGGACGGGCAGGCGCGAGGCGAGCGAGGTGGCGCCGAGATCGTTGAAGTCGTGCGTGGTGACGAGGCCGTGCCACTTGGCGAGCTCCGCCCAGGTCTTGGTGCGGAGCTGGGTTTCCGTGTTGGCGGTCACGACGCCGCGCGTCGAGGGCACGGTGGCGGTGGCCCACAGCAGCAGCCAGGCGACCAGCGCCGACTTGCCGACGCCGTGGCCGGAGGCGACGGCGATGCGGACGGGGCTCTTGCCCGCCTCCAGCGCGCGGCCGATCTCGCCGAGGATGTCGGCCTGCCACGGCTCGGGGCCGGCATGGCGGGCGAGCGGGCCGTCGGCCTCGCCCTCCCCCTTTTCGCCCCAGGGGAAGGCCCAGAGGACGAAGCCCAGCGGATCGCGGCGATAGCGCTCGACGCGGATCAGGCGCTCGCGCTGCTGGTCAGCCTGGCTGCTTGTCGGTGTCGGGCTTTTCATCGTCGGGCTTCCCATCTTCCGGCTTTGCTTCACGGGCGGCTTTCTCGGCATCGTAGGCGTCGGCGCGCGGCCGGGCGGCGGCGAGGCGCTTGGCGAGGTCGAACGGCAGCGGCGGCGCGCCCGCCCGCGACTTGTCGCCGTAGGTCTCGGGCCGGTGGGCCTTCAGCAGGAACTGCAGCAGGCGGTTGTCGTACTGCTGCACGGAGCCGACCTGCTTGCCGCCGCGCCACACCGGGCGCTCGACGCCGTCGAGGGCGCGCTTCATGGCGTCGTCCTGCAGGCGCTCGACACCGATCTGCAGCGCCTCCTCCCAGCGCGCGGCGAACGCCTCGTCGGACGCCTTGAGGCGATAGACGGTTCGGCGATCGAGGCCGGTGCGGTTGGCGGCGTAGCTCACCGAGCCCTTGGCGGCGAGGTGCGTGAGGAAGGCGTCGAGGGTCCTGGGGTGCAGCCGGCCGCGCCGCGGCTTCGCCGGCGCTTCGGGCGCGGGGTCGGGGTCGGGTGCGGGGTCGAGTACGGGGTCGGGCCGTCGTTTTGGACGCAACATGCTGGGTCTCCTCGGGAGTGGGGACAGGGATTTCGGGCATGAAAAAGCCCGCCGGGAGGGGCGGGCCGGGGCGGGAACGGAAGTCCCGCGAGCATAGTCTTTTTCCTAGCCTATTCCTGCTGAACCTGCAAGTGTCTTCGAGAATAGGTGATATGCGGGCGGATATATACTGCCTGTAGTAGGACGGCAGTGCCTGCAGCCCACCCTTCGAGACGGTCGCTACGCGACCTCCTCAGGGTGAGGTGCCTTTGGTCGTTCCGTCACGGGCCTCATCCCGAGGAGCGTGCGAAGCACGCGTCTCGAAGGATGGGCAACAGACGCCGCCGCTACTTCTTCTGCGCGCCGGGGAGGAAGTCGTCGAGGGGGACGCCGAAGCTGTTGAGGGCCCAGGAGACGAGGTTGTACTGGCCGACGGTGAACACCGCGTCCATGAGCTGCTCGGTCGAGCAGGTCTTCGACAGCGCCGCCCACGTGGCGTCGGAGGCGACCGAGTTGCCGTGCAGATCGTCGGCGAGCTGCAGCAGGGCCGCCTCGTGCTCGGAGAGTCCCCTGGCCTTGGGGCCTTCCTTGATGTTGGCGATGTCGGCATCGGTCAGGCCGCCTCTCTTCGCGATCAGCTCGTGCTGGGCGAACTCGTACTCGGCCTGGTTCAGCCAGCCGATGCGCAGGATCAGCATCTCGCGGTCGCGGAACGGCAGGGTCTGCTTCGAGAGGATGTGGCCGGCGAAGGGCGTCCAGCGCTTCAGCAGCGCCGGATGGTGGGCCAGCACCTTGAAGATGTTGAACACCCGGCCGTTCATCGCGTTCTTCTCGACGGTCTCGCGCTCCTCGGCCTTCATGGTCGCGAGATCCCGCATCGCAACACGCTGCTTGCGCCTGATCATGCCTGTTTCCTCCCGCCGCCTTTATGACGGCAGGAAGCGGCGGTTGCTACGCCCGAGGCGACACCGGGGCTGCTTGCGTTCCGCGCGGCGGCTGGAGTCTTGCAGCGGCGAGCTTCGCCTGGCCCGGCGAGCTGAACTGCGCGCCGTCGAGCTCGAAGAACGGCCGCGCGAAGGCATGGAAGCGGAAGGCATTGCCCTCCTTGAGAACGACGCCGGCCGGTTGGCCCCAGATCTCGACGACGACGGATTCCGGGAAGGGCTGGGAGAAGGCCCGTGGGAAGGGCTGTGGCATGGCGCGGTCTCCTTCCTGCTGACGTTGCTGCGATCGTTCCCTACATGGTGTCGACACACCGACGTGGCAATGGATGCGGCTGTCGAACCTTCGGCGGGACGCAGCAGAACCCTGGCGTGCGGCATCAATATGGCGATGAAAAAATTTCCGCGCGCGTTTCCCTGCTGGCATTGCGGTCAAGCCGGCGGAACAATGACACATCGATGTCAAAGCCCCTGACCCGCTCCTGTTTCCTGCGCGCCGTGTCGGCAACGACGGCACTGCTGGCAAGCGATCGTGCTGCAGCGCAGTCGCGACGCGAGGTGGAACTGTTCGAAGTGAGCGATATCGAGACGGCGACGATCGACGGCCGGCACTGGGACCGGCCGATGCCGGGCGGGCGCACCGTCGATGCGGTGCACCGCTCGGTGCTGCTGCGCTTCCCCGGTGCGGGCGACGCCATCGCGCTGGTGCTGCAGGGCGGCCGCGTGCTCGCCAAGGCCGAGCTGGTGGTGGGCTACGACGGCTACGAGATCGTGCCCGAGGGCTACACCTGCCGCGACGGGCTCGGCCGCAAGCTGTGGACCGAGGATCCGCCGACCTGGCATCTCCAGGCCTGGCCGCTGCGCCAGCCGTGGGCCGCCGATCCGGCGAGCGGGCCGACCTTCAACGCCTCGGTCAACGGCCACCGCTACTGGGCGCGCTACGGCGCCAGCGATCCGCTGCGCGACCGCGCCGAGGGGCTGCTCGAGCCGCAGGAGCTGTCGCTGAAGGCGCGCGAGGCGCGCTTCGACATCACGCGGCTGTTCGCCAGCGACGCGCTGGCGCGCGATCCCGGGCAGCGGCTCTTGATGCCGGAGCGCTGCGGCTTCCTGCTGAGGAAACTCGAGACCTACGATTCGCGCTACCGCGAGCGCAACAACGCCTACGAATGGGCGATGCCGGTGGGCGGCCACGGGCTCACCTTCACCTCGGTGCGCATCCTGCTGACGGTGCGGCCGGCCGGCGGCACGGTGGCGATGAGCCTGCCGGCCGGGCGCGGGCCGGTGCTGCGCTCGGCCGACGGCAGCAAGCCCACGGCGCTGCTGGCGCCGATCAGCGAGATCGCGCGGCGGGCGCGGCGCGCGGTCGAGCGCGGGCTGGAGGATCGCTCGGACTGGCAGGTGGCGCGCATCCGCGAGCTGCAAAGGGTCGGCGGCGACAGCGTGAGCCCGTGGGCGGACGTCGCCGGTCCGAAGGGCGAGGAGAAGTACCGCAAGCGCCTCACCGAGACGATGGCGATGCCGCCGCGCTATTGGCTGGGCTGGGAGATCGAGGACCATCTGCTGGTCTGGCACCTGTTCCGCGACCTGCTGCCCGCGCCGGTGCGCGACCACATGAAGAACTACTGGACGGCGTGGCTGCAGCCCGAGCTGCCGACCAGCGCCTTCGTCCATCCGCAGAGCGCCGCCGCCATCGACTACTGGAAGCGCAACAGGGACTGGCGCGGCCGCGCCTCGTTCTTCCGCGACGGCTACAACTACGCGGTCAGCACGCAGAACTTCAACCACACGGCGGCGATGGGCGCGCTGCTGGGCGGCGCCATGATCGGGTCGAACCACGCGACGGGCGACGGAAGGCACGGGCTCGAGCACCTGCCGCTGCGCTTCTGGGGCTTCCTCGACGGCAGCACGCAGGAGATGCTCGACCCCTACTACCTCTCGATCACCTTGAGCGCGCTCAAGATGTTCGCCGATTTCGGGCCGCTGCCGCAGGACCGGCTGATGGGCCGCATCCTGGTCGACCGCACGATGGAGATGCTGGTGAGCGTCTATCATCCGGCGCTGCGCCGCTTCGTGGCGGCGGCGCACCGGGCGCGGCTCAGCGGCGCGCTGGTCGAGCAGGACGGCATCTACGGCGCCCTGCACACCGTCTCCAGGGCGGGCGTCGTCAACCATCTCGATGGCGCGCACGATGCGGTCGAGCACGGCATGCCGGCGTGGGGCTACGATTTCCCGCCGGGGCGGGTGGCGATGCAGAGCCTGCGCAACGCCTGGGCGCCGGACTGGGTCTCGGGGCCGATCGACGACAAGGCGCTGCCCTGCGAGGAGACCGCGACCGAGACGACGCGCGGCATCTACAAGCCGCCGCTGTGGCGGCGCACCTGGCTCGGGCGCTGGCATGGGCTCGCCAGCCAGGACATGCGCGGCGGCACGATCGACGTCATGGGCCAGTGGGTGCGCGCGCCGCAGACGGCGACGCAGCCTGCCGAGCGCGGGCTGCTGACGGTGCGCTACGCCGCCAACGCGCCCGACCTCACGACGACGCGCGAGGGGCTGGCACCACAGGCGGGACTGACGCTCACCTTCCAGAGCCGCAACCGCGCCATCGTGTTCGCCAAGCCGCACTGCAACCGCGAGCGCTTCCTGGCGGCGGCGGGCGACCAGGTCTCGGCGCTGGCGACGGTGATCGGGCTGTGGAACCTGTCGGCGACGCCGACGTGGGAGATTTATGCGGGCGAACGGCGGATCGAGTCGTTCCCGGTGCGGCTGGAGGCGGGCCAGCGCATCGTGATCCGCGACGGCGTGAGCTATCTCGCCATCCTGCCGCTGCCGGCGAGCGATCTCGGCCGCGATGCCGCGATCGAGATCGCGCCCGGGATCAAGGGCAAGGCCGATCCCAACGGCGCCGCGGTGGGGCCGGCCCTCACCGTCTCGCTGTTCAACCTGCGGCAGGCGCAGCCGGTGGCGGCGCGCCGCCTCGACCTGCGCGCCGTCACGACGCGGACCCATGGCGGCTTCGTGCTGGAGATGGGCGACGCGGCGCAACACGGGAGCTTCGCGGCGTTCCGCCGCCACATCGACGCGGCCGAGCTCAAGGCGGAGTGGAACGAGCGCCGGCACCTGCTCGAGGTCGCCTACCGGAGCGGCGGCGACCTGATGGAGGCGGGCTTCTCGACCGAGTTCGGCCAGTCGGCCGACGCGTCCTACGCCATAGAGGGCGGCCAGCAGGAGCGCGCCATCCCGTACCGGCGGCTGAACGGCCAGTGGCCGTACCTGCCGCCGGGCATCGACCGCGACAGCTATTGGGCGCAGCAGGGCATCACCGGGCGGCTCGAGAAGGCGGGCGCGGTGCTGGCGACCGAGCCGGGGCGCAAGGCCTACCTGATCGCCGATCCGGCGAGCGGCGCGGTGGTGGCCTACAATCCGCTGCCCGACCCGCAGAGCTTCGCGCTCACGACACGCGACGGCGCGACCTTCACGGCCGACGGACGGGTCGGGCTGATGCGGCTGGAATATCGGCCGTGGGCGCGCGAGATCGAGATCGACCACACGCCCAAACCCGAGCAGACGGGGCTTGCTCCGACAATCACGATCTCGGGACTTGCCGCGCCGCCCAAGGTGACCCTCAATGGCCGGACGGTCGCCGCGACCGCGACCGCCAGAGGCTTCCAGATCCCGCTCGCATCGCCATGACGCTCACGCGCTCCTCGCTGCTCGGCCTCGCCGGAGCAAGCCTGCTCGCGGCCGGGCGCGGCGCCGCACAATCCGGGACGCTGGCCGGAGCACGCATGCACCAACGCAAGATCCCGTCGTCGGGCGAGATGCTGCCGGTCGTGGGCGTCGGCACCTGGCGCACCTTCGACGTCGGCGGCAAGCCGGAGGACCGCGCGCCGCTCGCCGAGGTGCTGAAGCTCCTGTTCGAGGCCGGCGGCTCGGCGATCGACACCTCGCCGATGTACGGCTCGGCCGAGGCGGTGATCGGCGACCTGCTGTCGGCCGCCGGCATGCGGCCCAAGGCCTTCATCGCCACCAAGGTGTGGACCACCGGCCGCGACAACGGCGTGGCGCAGATGCGCAATTCGCTGCGCCTGCTCAGGACCGACCGCATCGACCTGATGCAGATCCACAATCTCGTGGACTGGCGCGCCCATCTGCCGACGCTCAAGGCGTGGAAGGCCGAGGGCCGCATCCGCTATCTCGGCATCACGCACTACACGCCAAGCGCGCACGACGAGCTGGAAAGCGTGATGCGGGCCGAGAAGTGGGACTTCGTGCAGCTGAACTACGCGCTCGACGACCGCGCGGTCGAGCGCCGCCTGCTGCCGCTCGCCGAGGAACGCGGCATCGCGGTGATCGTCAACCAGCCGTTCGGCGGCGGCGGGCTCCTGCGCAAGCTCGCGGCGCGCAAGCTGCCCGACTGGGCGGGCGAGATCGGCGCGGCGAGCTGGGCGCAGCTCCTGCTCAAGTTCGTGCTGGCCCATCCGGCCGTCACCTGCGTGATCCCGGGGACGGGCAAGCCCGAGCACATGAAGGACAACCTGCAGGCGGGCTTCGGCGCCTATCCCGACGCGGCGCTGCTCAAGAAGATGACGACGGAGATCGCCGTCTAGAGCGGCAGCTCTTTCGCGATCCAGTCGATCGCCGAGGCGTGCATCGGCTGCCAGCCGAGCTCGGCGCGTGTCCTCTTGCCGCGCACGCGGCTGTTGGAGCCGAAGGAATAGGCGGCGCTGTTCTCGCCGAGCTCCTTCACCGCGTCCGCGAACGGCCAGGCCTGCGGCGCGCCGAAGCCCAGGCGCCGGGCGATGGCGGCACAGACGTCGCGGTACGAGGCCTCGCCGTTCTCCACGAAATAGAACGCACCGGCCGGCGCCCTGGCGAGGGCGAGGCGAAAGACCTCGGCCACGTCCTCGACATGGACGTTCGACCAGACGTTCAGGCCCCGGCCGACATGGCGGACGACGCCCGCCTGGCGCGCCAGCGCCGCGAGCTTCGGGATCTGGGCGCTGTCGCGCGCCAGGCCGAGACCGTTGCCGTAGATCATGGTCGGGCAGACGATGGCGGAGCGCACGCCGCGCGCGGCGGCGCCGCGCACGATGTCGTCGATGGCGACGCGCGCCTTTTTGCCCGGCACGGGCACGAGTGGCGTCGCCTCGTCGTAGACCGTGTCGGATGCGAAGTCGCCATGCGCCTCGTCGGCCACGATGCTGGAGCCGCTGGTGTGCAGGAACGGCTTGCCGGAGCCCGCGAGGCCCCCGACCAGCGCCTCGACCGCGCCGCGATGATCGCTGCTCGCGGTGTTGATGACGGCATCGGCGCGGCGGGCCTCGGCCATGAGGACCGCGGCATCGTCGAGGCCGCCCATGACGGGCTCGACGCCCATCGCCGCGAGGCGTTTGGCCTTGTCGGCATCGCGCACCAGGCCGCGCAGCCGATGGCCATCGTCCATCAGGCGCCGCGCGACGGTGCCGCCGATGTAGCCGGTGGCGCCGGTGAGGAAGATGTTCATGAAGTCTTCGCGCTCCCGGAGTCGGCCAGCCGCCGCACGGCTTGGCGTACCGCGTCATCGAGGCCCTCGCCCCCCCGGTCGAGATGGGCGACGATCGCCAACCGCATGCCGGGATCCCAGAACCGCCGCAGATGGTCGGCGATGGCGGCCGCCGGATCGCCCCGGCGCTGCGATACATGGAACTTGCCGATCTGGTTGGCCATCATCACCAGCTTGCCCGCCGACATGCCGGACTACTCCGCGGCGGTCTTGACGATGCGCCGGCCGCGCCCGGCCTGCTCGCCGTAGGTGCGCTGCCAGTCGCTGGGACCGTTGGACGGCGCGACCTGGACGGCCGTCACCTTGTATTCGGGGCAGTTGGTCGCCCAGTCGGAGAACTCGGTCGTGACGACGTTGGTCTGCGTCACCGGATGGTGGAAGGTCGTGTAGACGACGCCCGGCGCCACGCGGTCGGTGAGGCGGGCCCTGAGCGTCGTGCCGCCGGTGCGGCTCTCGAGCTTCACCCAGTCGCCGTCGCGCACGCCGCGCTGCTCGGCGTCGTGCGGATGGATCTCGAGCACGTCCTCGTCGTGCCACACGATGTTGTCGGTGCGCCGCGTCTGCGCGCCGACATTGTACTGCGACAGGATGCGGCCCGTGGTCAGCAGCAGCGGGAAGCGCGGCCCCGTTCGCTCGTCGGTCGGCACGTACTCGGTGATCATGAAGTTGCCCTTGCCGCGGGCGAAGCCGCCGACATGCATGACCGGCGTGCCGGCCGGCGCCTTCTCGTTGCACGGCCACTGGACCGAGCCCTCCCTGTCCAGCAGCCCGTAGGAGACGCCGGCGAAGGTCGGCGTCAGCCGGGCGATCTCGTCCATGATCTCCGAGGGATGCGCATAGGACATCTCGAAGCCCATCGCCCTCGAGATCGCCAAGGTGATCTCCCAGTCGGCCATGCCGTTCCTGGGCGTCATCACGCGGCGCACGCGGTTGATGCGGCGCTCGGCATTGGTGAAGGTGCCGTCCTTCTCGAGGAAGGTCGAACCCGGCAGGAAGACGTGGGCGTAGGTCGCCGTCTCGTTGAGGAAGAGATCCTGGACCACGACGCATTCCATCGCCCGGAGCGCCGCCGCGACGTGTTGGGTGTTGGGATCGGACTGCAGGATGTCCTCGCCCTGCACGTAGAGGCCCTTGAAGGTGCCATCGACGGCGGCGTCGAACATGTTGGGGATGCGCAGGCCGGGCTCGGCGTCGAGCGGCCGGCCCCACATCTTCTCGAACGTCTGCCGCACCGCGTCGTCCGAGACGTGGCGGTAGCCCGCGAACTCGTGCGGGAAGGAGCCCATGTCGCACGAGCCCTGGACGTTGTTCTGGCCGCGCAGCGGGTTCACGCCGACTCCCGGGCGGCCGAGATTGCCGGTCGCCATGGCGAGGTTGGCGATCGCCATGACCGCGGTCGTGCCCTGGCTGTGCTCGGTGACGCCGAGCCCGTAGTAGATCGCGCTGTTGGGACTGGCGGCATAGAGCCGGGCGGCGCCGCGGATCGCCTCCGGCGACACGCCGGCCACGAGTCCGACCGCCTCGGGGCTGTTCTGCGGCTCGGCGATGAAGGCCGCCCAATGCTCGAAGGCGTCGCGGTCGCAGTAGTCGCGGACGAAGGCTTCGTCGACGAGGCCTTCGGTGACGACGACGTGGGCCAACGCATTCAGGATCGCGGCATTGGTGCCAGGCCTGAGCAGCAGATGGTAGTCGGCCGCGACATGCGGCATGCGCACGAGGTCGATGCGGCGCGGATCGACCACGATCAGTCGCGCACCCTCGCGCAGGCGTTTCTTCAGGCGCGAGGCAAAGACGGGATGGGCGTCGGTCGGATTGGCGCCGATCACCAGGATGACGTCGGCCTGCTCGACCGAGTCGAAATCCTGCGTGCCGGCCGAGGTGCCGAACGCGGCCTTGAGGCCAAATCCCGTGGGCGAGTGGCAGACGCGGGCGCAGGTATCGACGTTATTGTTGCCGAAGCCGCCGCGCACCAGCTTCTGGACGAGATAGGTCTCCTCGTTGGTGCAGCGCGAGGAGGTGATGCCGCCGATCGCCAGCCGGCCGTACTTGTCCTGCAGGCGCCTGAATTCCGAGGCGACCCGGCCGATCGCCTCGTCCCAGCCAACCTCGCGCCACGGCTGGTCGATCGACTCGCGGATCATCGGCCTCAGGATGCGCTCGCGATGGTTGGCATAGCCCCAGGCGAAGCGACCCTTGACGCAGGCATGGCCGCGGTTGGCCTTGCCGTCCTTGTACGGCACCATGCGCACCAGCTCCTCGCCGCGCATCTCCGCCTTGAGCGAGCAGCCGACTCCGCAATAGGCGCAGGTCGTCACCACCGAATGCTCGGGCACGCCGATGTCGATGACGCTCTTCTCCGAAAGCGTCGCCGTCGGACAGGCCTGCACGCAGGCACCGCACGAGACGCACTCGGAGCTCTGGAAGTCGTCGCCCGCCGCACCGGCCGAGACCTTGGAGTCGAAACCGCGGCCCTGGATGGTGAGCGCGAAGGTGCCCTGCACCTCCTCGCAGGCGCGCACGCAGCGCGAACAGACGATGCACTTGGAGGGATCGAAGGTGAAGTACGGGTTGGACTCGTCCTTGGCCAGCTTCGTGTGGTTCTCGCCCGCGTAGCCGTAGCGCACCTCGCGCAGGCCGACGGCGCCGGCCATGTCCTGCAGCTCGCAATCGCCGTTGGCCGCGCAGGTCAGGCAATCGAGCGGATGGTCGGAGATGTAAAGCTCCATCACGCCACGACGAACCTGCTTCAGCCGCTCGGTCTGGGTCGACACGACCATGCCGGCCACCACCGGCGTGGTGCACGACGCGGGCATTCCAGGGCGCCCCGCGATCTCGACCAGGCAGAGCCGGCAGGAGCCGAAGGCCTCGACCGAATCGGTGGCACAGAGCTTCGGCACCTGGATGCCGGCCTCGGCGGCGGCGCGCAGGACCGAGGTGCCGGCCGGCACCGTCACGGCGCAGCCGTCGATGGTCAGCATGACCTGCGCCGTCTCGCGGCTACGCGGCGTGCCGTAATCGGTTTCAGGAACGAGCGACATGGAAGTCCTCGGGGAAGTGATTGATGGCGCTCATCACCGGATAGGGCGTGAAGCCGCCGAGCGCGCAGAGCGAGCCGAACTTCAGGGTCTGGCAGAGATCGGCGATCAGCGCGAGATTGGCCTCAGCGTGGTCGCCGCGGATGATCCTGTCCAGGGTTTCCGCGCCGCGCACCGAGCCGATGCGGCAGGGCGTGCACTTGCCGCAGGATTCGACCGCGCAGAATTCGAGCGCGAAACGCGCCTGACGCGCCATGTCGACCGTATCGTCGAACACCACGACGCCGCCGTGGCCGACCAGCCCGTCGCGCGCGGCGAAGGCCTCGTAGTCGAACGGCGTGTCGAACAGCGCGCGCGGGAAGTAGGCGCCGAGCGGTCCGCCGACCTGGACGGCCCGCACCGGCCGACCGCTTTGCGTGCCGCCGCCGATATCGTCGACGATCTCGCCCAGAGTGAGGCCGAACGGCACCTCGAACAGGCCGCCATGCTTCACGTTGCCGGCGAGCTGGATGGGCATCGTGCCGCGCGAGCGGCCCACGCCCAGGACGGCATAAGCCTCGGCGCCGTCGGCCAGGATGCCGGGTACGGACGCGAGCGTGACCAGGTTGTTGACGACGGTTGGCCGGCCGAACAGGCCCTTGTGCGCCGGCAGCGGCGGCTTGGCCCGCACCTGGCCGCGCCTTCCCTCGAGGCTTTCCAGCAGCGACGTCTCCTCGCCGCAGACATAGGCGCCGGCGCCGACCCGCACCTCGATCTCGAAGCCGTCTAGAGGCGAGAGCGCGACCGCCTGCTGCATGGTGCGAACGGCATCGGGATATTCCGACCGGATGTAGATGTAGCCCTTCGACGCACCGACAGCGAAGCCCGCGATCGCCATGCCCTCGATCGCGAGGAAGGGATCGCCCTCCATGATCATGCGATCGGCGTAGGTGCCGGAATCGCCCTCGTCGGCATTGCAGACGACGTACTTCCGGTCGGCCTCGGCGTCGGCGACGGTTTTCCACTTGATGCCTGCCGGGAAGCCCGCGCCGCCGCGGCCCCGCAGGCCCGACCTCGCGATCTCCTCCAGTGTCTTCGCCGCTCCGAGGCTGTGTGCGCGTTCAAGACCGCGGAAGCCGCCATGGGCGCGATAGTCGGTGAGCGACAGCGGATCGACGATGCCGCAGCGCGCGAAGGTGAGACGCGTCTGGCGCTTCAGGAAGGGAATCTCCTCCGTCCGCCCGACGCAGAGCGGATGGCTCGCGGCAAACCCTCCCTCGACGAGGCCCGGCACATCCCTGGGCGCGACCGGTCCGAACCCGATGCGGCCGGCCGGCGTCTCGATCTCGATCAAAGGCTCCAGCCAGAACAGGCCACGCGAGCCGGTGCGTACGATCTCGACATCGAGACCGTGGCGGGCAGTCTCGTCGCGCAGCGCCGCGACAACCTTGTCGGCGCCGACGGCGCGGGCAGCGGCATCGCGCGGCACGAAGAGGCGCCGTGTCATCGCCCGACCTCCTGCCCGATTTCCCGGGTGATCTCGTCGACCGAGGCCGGCGTCAGGCGCGCCAGGGGTTGGCCGTCGAGCAGGCCCGAGGGGGCGCAGGCGCAAAGGCCGAGGCAATAGGCGGCCTCGACGGTGAGGCGCCCGTCGGCCGTCGTGCCGCCCCACGCCACACCGAAATGGCGCAGCACTGCCTCGGCCAGCGCCTCGCCTTTCATCGATTGGCAGGCTTCCGCGCGGCAGAGCTTCAGGACATGCCGGCCGGCCGGGGCCTCGCGAAAGTCGTGATAGAAGGACACGACACCGTGTACCTCGGCGCGCGTGAGGTTCAGCGCCTCGGCGATCTGCGGAATGGCCGGCGCCGGAATGCAGCCGAACGCGGCCTGCACGTCATGCAGGATCGGAAGCAGCGGGCCGTCGCGGCCGCTGTGCCGACGAATGATCTCGGAAGCCTGGCTGGGGTTCCATGACGTTGGCATGGCGGCATGATCGGCTTCCGGCCTCGCGCCCGCAACAAAGCCATCGGATGCTGCGATAGAACATCTCTATCGAACGGGGCCGATTGGCCGGTTGCAAGCGTTACCGGAGCGCCAGCACGAGCTGCCTGGCCTCGGCCACGAGCGCCGTGCAGAGAGGCGTCATGGGCTCGCGCGGCGACACGACCAGGCCGACCCGATGGGTGGCCGCCGGCTCGACGGTGGGAATCGCCCGCAGATGGGCCGTGAGGCCCAGCGTGTCGGCCAGCTTCTCCGGCATGACGCTCGCCCAGCGCCCGGTCCGCACATGGGAGAACAGCACGATCATGGAGTCCGATTCGAGTGTCGGTTCGGTCCGGCCCCCCGCGGCACCGAGCAGCCGGTCGATGATGCGCCGGTTCTGCATGTCCGGCGTCAGCAGGCAAAGCGGGATCCTGGCGACCTCGGCCCACGTCACCTCGTCACGATCGCCCAGCGGGCTGTCAGCGGACGTCAGAAGCCGGTACTGCTCGAGATAGAGCGGCACCGTGCGCATGCGGCCCAGCGGTTCGTTGTCGACATAGGTCATGCCGGCATCGACCTCGAGATTCTCAACCATCGACAGGATCTCGATCGAGGTCCGCGACAGGATGGTGAACGTGACGTTGGGATGCCTGGCACGGAACGGCGTGGTGAGCGCCGAGACCATGGCCAGCGCGGTGGGAATGGCGGCGATCCTCAGCCGGCCGGTAAGGCCCTTCTTCAGCGCGTCCAGGTCCTGGCGCATGGCGCGTGCGTCGGCGACGATGCCGCGCGCCCAGTCGAGCACGTGCTCGCCTTCCGTGGTGAAGCCGATGAAGCGCGAGGTGCGCTGCACCAGCATCACGCCCAGCGTATCCTCGAGCTGCTTGATGCCGGCCGAGAAGGTCGGCTGCGTGACGCCACACTGCTCCGCGGCCTTGCTGAAATTCTGCTCCCGCGCCAGCGCCAGCAGGTATTCGAGCTTGTCGATCATGGGCGGCGTGCTTCCTAGAGAGCGAGGGTCATTTGGGGCGGCGCCTTGGGCTCCTCGCGCTCGTGAAGATTGTGCAGCGACACACCCAGCAGGCGCACCTTCTTTTCCAGCGGGAAGATCGACCGTACGAGCTCGCGCGCCGTGCGCTCCAGCACCTCGCGGCTGCTGACCGATTCTCCGAGCGTCCGGCTGCGCGTCACGATCTGGAAATCGGCGTACTTCACCTTCACCGTGACGGTGCGGCCGACGATGCCGGTGCGCTCGCAATAGCTCCACACGTCGTCCAGCACCGACGCGACACCCTCCTCCACTGCGGCCGGCCGGTCGAGATCCTCCATGAAGGTCGTCTCCGAGCCGACCGACTTGCGCGGCCGGTTGGGCACGACGCGGCGATCGTCGATGCCGCGCGCGATCGCATGGTAGTAGGTGCCGGACCGGCCGAAATACTGCTCCAGGAATTCGAGCGACTGGGCCTTGAGTTCGGCGCCGGTATGGATGCCGAGGCGCGCCATCTTCTCGGCCGTCTTCGGGCCGATGCCATGGAACCGGCTGACCTCGAGGCCTTCGACAAAGCCCGGGCCCTTCTCCGGCGGGATCGTCGTCTGGCCGTTGGGCTTGCGATGGTCCGAGGCGAGCTTGGCCAGGAACTTGTTGTAGGAGATGCCGGCCGAGGCCGTGAGCCCGGTGCGCTCCAGGATGCGGGCGCGAATCTCGCGCGCGATCTCGGAGGCGAGCGGCATGCCCTTGAGGTTGGTCGTGACGTCGAGATAAGCCTCGTCGAGCGACAGCGGCTCCACGAGCGGCGTGTAGTCGAGGAAGATCTCGCGGATCTGGCGCGACACTTCCTTGTAGACCTCGAAGCGCGGCTTCACGAACGCCAGCTCCGCGCACAGGCGCTTGGCCGTGACCGACGGCATGGCCGAGCGCACGCCGAACTTGCGCGCCTCGTAGCTCGCGGCCATGACCACGCCGCGCTGCCGCCCGCCGACCGCGACCGGCCGGCCGCGCAGCGAGGGGTCGTCACGCTGCTCCACGGATGCATAGAAGGCATCCATGTCGACATGGATGATCTTGCGGATCTCGGGCTCCGCCATGTCCCAATTCTAGATCGCCGTCCCTCCCCGCAGAAGGCCGGCTTCGGGTTCTACCAGAACTTCCACCACTGCTTAGCCGCCGAGACGTTCGGGGCGGGCTGTGGCGTGGGTGGCGGAAAGGCCGGCGGTGCCGGACTGTCCTGCTTGAGCCCGCCGATCGGCACCGGAGGCGGCAGGTCTTCCTGGCGCCAGCCGCCGCCCAGGGCTTTCACGAGATTGGTACTCGCCACCAGGCGGTTGAGGCGGATGGTGAGCAGGGTCTGCTCCGCCGTGAGCGCCGCCGCCTGGGTCTGCACCACCGTCGTGTAGGGCACGGTGCCGACCCGATACTGGTTGAGCGACAGCCGCTCGGCCTCGCGGGCGGCGGCGACGGCGGCGCGCTGCACCTGCTCCTGTTGCACGAGAATGCGCTGCTGGGCGAGCGCGTCCTCGACCTGCTGGAAGGCCGTCAGCACGGTCTGGCGATAGGTCGCGACCGTGGCGTCATAGTTGGCGCGTGCGCCTTCGACCTGGGCTGCCACCGCGCCGCCGTCGAGGAACGTTCCGGCAAGCTGCGGGCCGACCGACCACGTCGACGTGGCGATTTGCAGCAGCGAGCCCAGGCCGCCACTCAGGAACCCGATGGTCGCGCCCAGCGAGATCTGCGGATAGTACGCGCCCTTGGCGACGCCGATCTGGGCGTTGGCCGAGGCCATCTGCCGCTCCGCCGAGGCGATGTCGGGCCGCCGCTCCAGCAAGCTGGACGGCACGCCGGCCTCGACGGTCGGCACCCTGATCTGGGTGCGGGCCGGCTCGATGCTGACCTCCGACGGTGCCTTGCCGACCAGCAGCGCGATCGCGTGCTCGAGCAGCGCGCGGTTGATCGCCTCGCTCACGAGCTGGGCGCGGGTCTGCTCGTACTGGGTCTGGGCCTGCACCAGGTCGACGCGGCTGACGATGCCGGCGTCGACCTGGTTGCGGGCGATCTGCATGGAGCGCAGGTAGGCCGCCACCGTCGCCTCGTAGAGACGCTTGCGGTCATCGGACACGCGCAGCGAGAAGTAGTTCGTGGCGAGGTCGGCCTGGGCCGACAGCCGCGCGTTGGCGAGGTCGGCGTCGCTGGCCTGGGCCGCGGCCGAATCGCTTTCGATCTGGCGCCGCAGGTTGCCCCAGAGATCGATCTCCCAGTTGAACGTGGCGCCCGTCGTGTACTGACCCTGCGAGGAATCGGCACGAATGACCGTCGTCGTCGTTCCGCTCGAGCCGCGCTGGCCGCCGGTGCCGACCTGCTGCGCGCCGCCGGTGCCGGTGATGCTGGGATAGAGCGCCGCCTGGTCCTGGCGGATCAGGGCCCGGGCGCGCCGATAGTTCGCCTCGAACACCTTGAGGTTCTGGTTGGAGACGTCGACCTGTGCGGCCAGCCCGTCGAGCGTCCGATCGCCGTAGGCCTGCCACCAGCGGCCGCGGTCGGCCCCGTCGCGCGGCTCGGCCGGGCGGAACGCGGCGGCAAGCCCCGTGACAGGCGCGGCTTCCTTGAACTCCGGCGCGGGCGGATTGGCCGGCGGCGGGCGCACATAGTCGGGGCCGACGAGGCAGCCCGACAGCAGCAGCGGAAGCAGTGCCGTGCTGCGCCTCATGCCGACGCCCCGGCGCTGCCGCCTGCGGCCCCCATGGCGCGCGCGATACGACTCGGCCGGTCGCGGTCGCGACGGCGGAAGCGGTCCAGATAAAGATAGACCACCGGCGTGGTGTAGAGGGTCAGGATCTGGCTCACGATGAGGCCGCCGATAATCGAGATGCCGAGCGGGCGACGCAACTCCGCGCCGTCGCCGTAGCCCAGCGCCAGCGGCAGCGCGCCCAGGATCGCCGCCATGGTCGTCATCAGGATGGGCCGGAAGCGCAGCAGGCAGGCCTGGTGGATCGCCACCGCGGGCTCCAGACCCTCGTTGCGCTCACGATCGAGCGCGACGTCGATCATCATGATGGCGTTCTTCTTCACGATGCCGATCAGCAGCAGCACGCCGATCATGGCGATGATGCTGAATTCGACGCCGGTAAACTGCAGGGCGAGCAGCGCGCCGATGCCGGCCGACGGCAGGGTCGAGAGGATCGTCAGCGGGTGGATGTAGCTCTCGTAGAGGATGCCCAGCACGATGTAGACGGCCGCCAGCGCCGCCAGCACCAGCAGAAGCTGGTTGTTGAGCGACTGCTGGAAGGCGCGCGCCGTGCCCTGGAAGGTGCCGTGCAGAGTGGCGGGCAGGCCGATCTCGCGCATCGTGTCGTTCACGTAGCGCACGGCGTCGCTCAGCGTCTTGCCGGGCGCCATGTTGAACGAGACGGTGCTGGCCACGAACATGCTCTGGTGGTTCACGGCCAGCGGCGCGGTGCCGTAGTCCCACCGCGTCACCGACGAAAGCGGCACCAGTGTCTCGGGCGTCGTGCTGACGGCCGCTCCGGTCGAGGCCGAGCCGCGGCCGCTGACCGCGATCTGGTTGGTACGCAGGTTGCGCACAGCCTGCGCGGGATCGACGACGGTCGACCCGGCAGACCGGGCCCGGGTCGAGGACGCAGCAGCCGCGCTGGCGACGCTGCCCGTGATCTGCGTCCCGCTCAGCGCGCCACCCGACGTGCTGACATAGATCTCCTTCAGCGCCTCGGGGTTCTCCCACCATTGCGGCGCCACTTCCATCACCACGTGGTACTGGTTCAGCGCGTTGTAGATGGTCGAAACTTGGCGCTGGCCGAACGCATCGTAGAGCGTGGCCGAGATGGTGCGCGTCGAGATGCCGAGCCGGCTCGCCGCATCGCGGTCGATCGTGACGTTGACCTGGAGGCCGCGCTGCTGCTGATCGGAATCGACGTCGGTGATGACCGACGTGTCGCGCTGCAGCGCTTCCGTGAGCCTCGGGCCCCAGGTGTAGAGATCGGACAGCGAATCGGCCTGCAGGGTGAACTGGTATTGCGCGTTGCCCTGCCGGCCGCCGACGCGGATGTCCTGCACCGCCTGCAGGAAGAGCATGGCGCCCGGCACCTGGGCGAGCCGCGGCCTGAGGCGGGCGATCACCTGGTCGGCCGAGACGTCGCGTTCGGCGCGCGGCTTCAGGGTGGCGAAGACGAAACCCGAGTTGGTCTGGAAGCCGCCGGTGAAGCCCGCGACGCTCTGCACCGCCGGATCGGCCTGCACGATCGCCATGAACTGGCGGAACTTCCGGCGCATCGCCTGGAAGGAGATGCTCTGGTCGGCCCGGATGCCGCCCACGATGCGGCCGGTGTCCTGCTGCGGGAAGAAGCCCTTGGGGATCGTCACATAGAGGTGGATGTTCAGCAGAATCGTGCCCAAGAAGACGAGCATGGTGAGTAGCGGATGGCGCAGCACCAGCCCGAGGCTGCGGCCGTAGAGGTTCTGCAGGCCGCCGAACAGCTGCTCGCTCAGGCGGAAGAAGAAGCCAGGCGGCTTCTCGCGCGGCGGCCGCAGCACGTAGGCGCACATCATCGGTGTCGTCGTGAGCGAGATCACCATGGAAATGAGGACGGCCACCGAGAGCGTGACGACGAATTCGCGCAGCAGGCGGCCGACGATGCCGGCCATGAGCAGGATCGGGATGAATACCGCGACCAGCGACACCGTCATGGAAATGACGGTGAAGCCCACCTCGCGGGCGCCCCGGAGCGCCGCCTCGGTCCGCGACATGCCCTCCTCGAGGTGGCGCGACACGTTCTCCAGCACGATGATCGCGTCGTCGACGACGAAGCCCGCGGCGATGGTGAGCGCCATCAGCGACAGGTTGTTCAGGCTGTAGCCCAGCAGGTACATGCCGCCGAAGGTGGCGACCAGGGACACCGGCACCGTCACGGCGGCGATGAAGCCGGCGCGCGCCGAGCGCAGGAAGGCGAAGGTCACCAGCACCACGAGGATCACGCCGATGACCAGGGCGCTCTCGACCTCCCGGAGAGCGGCGCGGATCGTCGTCGTGCGGTCGCTCACCACCGTCAGCTCGACGTCGTTGGGCATCGCGGCCTGAAGCTCCGGCAGCAGCTCGCGGATCTGGTCGACCGTCTCGATGATGTTGGCGTTGGGCTGCTTGTAGATGATGACCAGAACCGAGCGCTTGCCGTTGGCCTGGCCCTCGTTGCGGATGTTCTCGGTGGCGTCGATCACCTCGGCCACGTCGGACAGGCGGACCGGCGCGCCGTTGCGCCAGGCGATGATCAGGGGCCTGTACTGGTCGGCCGTCGTCGCCTGGTCGTTGGAGTAGATCTGGAAGCGCCGTTCGCCGACCTCGATCGCGCCCTTGGGCGAGTTGGCGTTGGCCGCGGCGAGCGCCGCCCGCACGCTCTCGAGCCCGATGCCGTACTTGGTCAGCGCCGTCGGATTGAGCTCGACCCGCACCGCCGGAAGCGAGCTGCCGCCCAGCGTGACCTGGCCGACGCCGCTCACCTGGCTGATCTTCTGCTGCAGGATGTTGGAGGCCGCGTCGAACAGCCTGCCCTGGCCGATGATGTTCGAGGTGAGGGCGATCACCATGATCGGTGCGTCGGCCGGGTTGAGCTTGCGGTACTGCGGGTTGGCGCGCAGGTCGGCGGGCATGTCGGCGCGCGCCGCGTTGATCGCGGCCTGCACGTCGCGGGCGGCGCCGTCGATGTCGCGCGACAGGTCGAACTGCAGCGTGATGCGCGCATTGCCGACCGTGCTCGACGAGGTGATCTCGGTGACGCCGGCGATGGCGCCCAGCCGCCGCTCGAGCGGCGTCGTGACACTGGTCGCCACCGTCTCGGGCGACGCGCCGGGCAGGTTGGCCGTGACCTGGATCGTCGGGAAGTCAACCTTGGGCAGCGGCGACACCGGCAGGCCGAACATCGACACCAGACCGGCCAGGGCCAGCCCGATCGTCAGCAAGGTCGTGGCGACCGGCCGGGCGATGAAGGGGGCCGACAGGTTCATGGGGCGCCTTCGCCCGCATCGGCACGCACCGAATGGAGCGGCACGTCGGGCGGCAGGCCGCGTAGACGGCGGCCGAGCCGATCGAAGGCGAGATAGATCACCGGCGTGGTGAAGAGCGTCAGCATCTGGCTCACGATCAGGCCGCCCACGATGGTGAGGCCGAGCGGCTGGCGCAGCTCCGAGCCGGTGCCCGAGCCCAGCATCAGCGGCAGGGCGCCGACCAGCGCCGCGACCGTGGTCATCAGGATCGGCCGGAAGCGCAGCAGGCAGGCCTGGTGGATTGCCTCACGCGGCGTCTTGCCCTCGTTGCGTTCGGCGTCGAGCGCGAAATCGATCATCATGATCGCGTTCTTCTTCACGATGCCGATCAGCAGCACGATGCCGATGATGGCGACGACGCTGAGGTCGGTGCCGGCCACTATCAGGGCGAGCAGCGCGCCGATGCCGGCCGACGGCAGGGTCGACAGGATCGTGATCGGATGGATGTAGCTCTCGTAGAGCACGCCCAGCACGATGTAGACGGTGACGATCGCCGCCAGGATCAGCAGGAGCTGGCTCCGGAGCGACTTCTGGAAGGCGAGCGCGGCGCCCTGGAAGTGGGTCGAGATCGAGCGCGGCATGCCGATCTCGCGCTGGGCGGCAACGATGGCGTCGACCGCCTGGCCAAGCGCGAAATCCGGCGCCAGGTTGAACGAGATGGTGGTCGCCGGAAACTGCCCGAAGCGGTCGAGCCTGAGCGGCGCGGAGCGCTCCTCGAAGGTCGCGATGGCCGACAGCGGCACCTGCTTGCCGCTCTGCGGGCTCGGCAAATAGAGGTTGTTGAGCGCCTCGAGCGAGCGGCCCATCGCCGGCTCGACCTCGTAGATGACGCGGTACTGGTTCGACTGCGTGTAGACGGTCGACACGATGCGCTGGCCGAACACGTCGTAGAGCACGTTGTCGACGGTGGCCGCCGTGATACCGAAGCGGGCAGCGGCATCGCGGTCGATCCGGATGAACATCGACAGGCCCTTGTTCTGCAGGTCGCTGGTCACGTCGACGATCTCGGGCAGCTTCTGCAGGCGCTCCAGCAGGCGCGGCACCCAGGCGTCGAACTCGTCGGCACGGGCGCTTTCCAGCACGAACTGGTACTGCGTGCGGCTGACCGTCGAATCGATGGTCAGATCCTGGGCCGGCTGCATGAACAGCGAGATGCCCGGCACCGACGCGGTCTCGCGTTGCAGGCGGCGGATGATTTCGGCGGCGGACAGGGAGCGCTGGCCGCGCGGCTTCAGGTTGATCAGCATGCGACCCGAGTTCAGCGTCGGGTTGGTGCCGTCGACGCCGACGAACGATGTCAGGCTCTCGACGCTGGGATCCTTGAGGATCGCCTGGGCAAGCTCGTGCTGGCGGCGGCTCATCGCCTCGAAGGAGATGCTCTGCGGACCTTCGGTGACGGCCTGGATCAGGCCGGTGTCCTGCACCGGGAAGAAGCCCTTCGGGATCACGACGTAGAGAGCCACCGTCAATGCGACGGTGCCGATCGCGACCAGCAGGGTGAGCGCCTGGTGGCGGAACACGACGACCAGCCAACGGTCGTAGACCTCGATCAGGCGCGCGAACCAGCGCGCCCCCATCGCCTGGTCCTCGCCGGCGTGGCTGCGCGTCTCGGCGGTCGTCACGGGAGCCGCATGCGGTCGCCGCCGAAGGATTTGCGCGCACATCATCGGCACCAGGGTGAGCGACACCACGGCCGAGATCAGGATGGTGACGGAGAGTGTGACGGCGAACTCGCTGAACAGGCGGCCGACCACGTCGGTCATGAAGAGCAGCGGAATCAGCACGGCGATCAGCGACACGGTAAGCGATACGACGGTGAAGGCGATCTGCCGCGAGCCCTTGAGCGCGGCCTCCCTTGGATCGTCTCCGCGCTCGATGTAGCGCGCGATGTTCTCGATCATGACGATGGCGTCGTCGACCACGAAACCGGTGGCGATGGTGAGCGCCATGATCGACAGGTTGTTGAGGCTGAAGCCAGCGAGATACATCACCGCCAGCGTGCCGACGAGGGAGAGCGGCACGGAAAGGCTGGGGATCAGCGTGGCGCGCGCGTCGCCCAGGAAGGCGAAGATCACCGCGACCACCAGCACCACGGCGAAGCCCAGCTCGATCTGGACGTCGCGCACCGAGGCGCGGATCGTGATCGTGCGGTCGGTGAGGACGGCGACGTCGAGCGAGCTCGGCAACGTCGCGCGAAGCTGCGGCAGCAGCGCCTTGATGCGGTCGACGACCTCGATGACGTTGGCGCCGGGCTGGCGCTGGACGTTCACGATCACCGCCTGGGTGTTGTTCGCCCAGGCGGCGATGCGGTTGTTCTCCTGCCCCTCCTCGACCGACGCGACGTCGCGGATCCGCACCGGCGCGCCGTTGCGGTAGGCCACGACGATGTCGCGGAAGGTGTCGGGATCGGTGATCTGGTCGTTGGCGTTGATGGTGAGCGCCCGCGCCGGCCCGTCGAAATTGCCCTTGGGCGTGTTGACGTTGGCGTTGGAGATCGTGGTGCGCAGATCGTCGATGTTGAGGCCGTAGGCGGCGAGCGCCGTCGGGTTGGCGCGGATGCGCACACCGGGCTTCTGGCCGCCTTCCAGGCTGACCAGGCCGACGCCGGGAAGCTGCGAGATCTTCTGGGCGAGCCGCGTGTCGACCAGATCGTGGACCCTGGTCAGCGGCTCGGTGCGCGAGGTGACGGCGAGCGTCAGGACCGGCGCGTCGGCAGGATTGACCTTGGCGTAGATCGGTGGCGCCGGCAGGTCGCCCGGCAGCAGGTTGCCGGCGGCGTTGATGGCCGCCTGGACCTGCTGTTCGGCGACGTCGAGCCCGAGCTTGAGGTCGAACTGGAGCGTGATCGACGAGGCGCCGGCCGAGCTGGTCGAGGTCATCTGATTGAGACCCGGCATCTGGCCGAACTGGCGTTCGAGCGGCGCGGTGATCGAGGTGGTCATCACCTCCGGGCTGGCGCCGGGATAGAGGGTCAGCACGCGGATGGTCGGGTAGTCGACCTGCGGCAGCGCCGACAGCGGCAGGAAGCGGTACGCGATGATGCCGACGAGCATGATCGCGACCATCAGCAGCGAGGTGCCGACCGGCCGTTCGATGAAGATCCGCGACGGGTTCATGTCGCGGCCGGGATCACTGGCTGGTCTTGGCGGGCGGGGCCGGCTGGCCGCCGCCGTTTCCCCGCGGCCGCTGACGCTGGCCTTCCGGCGGCGCGTTGGCGATCGGCGGTCCGGCCTGGGTACGGGGCGCGGACGTCGGCTTGCGGATCCTGGCGCCGTCGCGCAGGCGGTCGACGCCGTCGATCACGACCTGGTCGCCCGTCTGCAGGCCCTTCACGATGGCGACCTTTTCCCCATCGGTGGCGCCGAGCTCGACGCGCCGGACCTCGACCGTGTCGTCGGCCTTCACGAGATAGACGAAGGTGCCCGGCTGGCCGCGCTGGATGGCGGCGACCGGCACCACAGTCGCGTCCCTTACCGTGTCGACCAGGAGCCGCACGTTGACGAACTGGTTGGGGAACAGCTCTTCATCGGCATTGTCGAACACCGCACGCAGCTTGACCGTGCCGGTCGTCGTGTCGATCAGATTGTCGGTCGTGTCGAGCCGGCCGACCGCCAGTTCGGTCTTCTGGGCGCGGTCCAGCACGCGCACTTCGAGGGCAGCGTTCTTCTTCAACCGTTCCCGCACCTGCGGCAGCAGATCCTCGGGAATGGTGAAGAGGACCGAGATCGGCTGCACCTGGATGATGACGCAGATGCTCGTCGCATCGCCCATGGTGACGTAGTTGCCCTTGTCGACGCCACGCAGGCCGATCTTGCCGGTAAGCGGCGAGACGATGCGCGTGTAGGTGACGTTGAGCCTGGCGGCGTCGACCAGTGCCTGGTCGATGACGAGTGCGGCCTCGTACTGGCGCACGAGGGCAACCTGCGTGTCGTACTGCTGACGGGCGATCGAGTCCTGCTGCACGAGCTTGCGATAGCGCTCGAGGTCGGTCTGGGCGTTCTTCAGCAGCGCCTCGTCCTTCTGCTGCTGGCCGATCGCCTGCTGCAAGGCGACCTCGTAGGGCCGCGGATCGACGACGGCCAGCAGCTCGCCCTGCTTGACCATCTGGCCTTCCTTGAAATGAACCTCGATGAGCTGGCCGGTGATCTGCGTCTTGACGTTGACGGTGTGCAGCGGGGTCACGGTCCCCAGCGCCCGGATCACGATGGGAATCTCGCCCTTGGTTGCGGCGGCGACACCCACCGGTACCGCCGCTCCGGCAGGGAAACGGCCGCCTTGCCGGGACGGCGGCGGCGACCCGGACTGCGAAATATACCAGCCGCCACCGGCCACAATGGCCAGTCCAAGGCCGATCCCGAGCAGGGTCCGCAGCCGTTTCATCGTCCTGTACGCCCCTAGGAATAAGGAAGGTTCGCCATTAGTACGGACCGGGCCGGGAGAGTCTCCCCCACCGGCCCGGGGGGCGCAAGACAGCTACGGGTCGACGGCCGGTCAACCGGCCGGCTTGTCCGGGACGTAGAGGGCGCTGCCGCCGGCCCGGAATTTCTCGCTCATCTCGTCCATGCCCTTGCGGGCGTAGTCGCGGATATCCTGGGTGATGCGCATGGAGCAGAACTTGGGTCCGCACATGGAACAGAAGTGGGCCGTCTTGTGCGCCTCCTTGGGCATCGTCTCGTCGTGGAACTTCTCGGCCGTCGCCGGATCGAGCGACAGATTGAACTGGTCGCGCCAGCGGAACTCGAAGCGCGCCCGCGAGAGTGCGTCGTCGCGCAGCCGCGCCGCGGGATGGCCCTTGGCGAGATCGGCGGCGTGGGCCGCGATCTTGTAGGTGATGACGCCCACTTTCACATCATCGCGGTCGGGCAGGCCGAGATGCTCCTTGGGCGTGACGTAGCAGAGCATCGCCGTGCCGAACCAGCCGATCATGGCGGCGCCGATGCCCGAGGTGATGTGGTCGTAGCCCGGGGCGATGTCGGTCACGAGCGGCCACAGCGTATAGAACGGCGCCTCGCCGCATTCGCGCAGCTGCTTGTCCATGTTGGCCTTGATCTTGTGCATGGGCACGTGGCCCGGGCCCTCGATCATGACCTGGCAGCCCTTGTCCCACGCCACCTTGGTAAGCTCGCCCAGGGTCTCGAGCTCAGCGAACTGCGCGGCGTCGTTGGCATCGGCGTTGCAGCCGGGCCTGAGCCCGTCGCCCAGCGAGAACGACACGTCGTACTTGCGCATGATGTCGCAGATGTCGCCGAAATGCTCGTAGAGGAAACTCTCGCGATGCTCGGTGAGGCACCACTGTGCCATCATCGAGCCGCCGCGGCTCACGATGCCGGTGACCCGGCTCGCCGTCAGCGGCACATGCGCGAGCCGCACGCCGGCATGGATGGTGAAGTAGTCGACGCCCTGCTCGGCCTGTTCGACCAGCGTATCGCGGAACACTTCCCAGGAGAGCTTGGTCGGATCGCCGCCCACCTTCTCGAGCGCCTGGTAAATCGGCACCGTGCCGATCGGCACCGGCGCGTTGCGCACGATCCATTCGCGCGTGTCGTGGATGTGGCGGCCGGTCGAGAGGTCCATGACCGTGTCGGCACCCCAGCGGATCGCCCACACCATCTTCTCGACTTCTTCCTCCATGGAGGAGGAGACCGCGGAGTTGCCGATGTTGGCGTTGATCTTCACCAGGAAATTGCGGCCGATGATCATCGGCTCGAGTTCGGCGTGGTTGATGTTGGCCGGAATGATGGCGCGGCCGGCGGCGATCTCACGGCGCACGAATTCCGGCGTGATGAAGGCCGGGAGCGCCGCGCCAAAGCTCTCGCCGTCGGCCAGATGCTCCTCCGCCGCGTCGAGCATCCGCTCACGGCCGAGATTCTCGCGTCCCGCGACGTAGATCATCTCCTTGGTAACGATGCCCGCCCGCGCCCATTCGAACTGGGTGATCGGCCTGCCGTCGAGACCGCGCAACGGCCGCGGCGTGTTCGGGAACGGGCGCAGGGCGGCAGCGCCCACATTGCCGTTGTCGATCGCCTGGATGGTGCGGCCCTCATACTCCTCGACGCCGCCGCGCTCTATCACCCAGGCGCGGCGCTGGCGCGCGAGGCCTTTGCGCACGTCGATGGCGATGCCAGGATCGGTGTAGGGCCCGGTTGTGTCGTAGACCCGGACCGGCGGCTCGGCGGGCGTCGACAATTCGATCTCGCGCAGGGGTACCCGAAGGTCGACGGCCCCATCCGGCGTGGCGTAGATCTTGCGCGACGAGGGCAACGGCCCCGTGGTGACCTGAGGGGCGGTGTTGTTGACGATGGTGTCCATGGTGGATCTCCCGCGGCTGGTTGGCGAACGGAGATCCGGCGTCGTCGTGCAAAGGAGGTATCCAGTCCCTTCGCCGGCATGATCCGGATCAGGTTCAAAGGGTCACCGCGCTGTCGCCAGCTTCCACACAAGGCGACTATCGGTATCTCAGCCCCTTGGCGGGACCCCCCTTGGACAGGGCGGAGATTAGAGCGGTCGGCCGTGAAGGGAAAGCGGAGATCGAGGCCACCCCAGCAAATCGGTCATGTATCTTTGGTAACAGCCGGTGCATGCGAGCTCTTGCACGCTATGGCCGGGCCATATGGGCAGCCCTGCTCCTGCTTTTTGCGGCAGGGCCGGCGGGAGCGCAGGATCCGGGGCCGGCGCTGAAAGCCTTCCTGCACGACGACGCCGTTGCGACGGTGCATCTGCGCAGCTTCTACTTCGACAGGACCAACACGCAGCTGCCGAACTACGTGGCATGGGCGGGCGGCGGATGGGTCGGCTACCAGTCGGGCTGGCTGTACGACGCGCTGCAGGTCGGCGCGGTCGGATACACGACGCAGCCGCTGTGGGCGCCGGCGAACACCAGCGGCTCGCAGATCCTGAAGACTGGCCAGTACGGCTTCTTCGTGCTGGGCCAGGCCTATGCGTCGGTCCAGGCGAAGGGCCAGGTTTTCACCGCCTATCGCCAGATGATCGACGAGCTCGAGGTCAATCCCAACGACGACCGCATGATCCCGATCACCTTCGAGGCTTATGCGCTGCGCGGCCGGCTCGGTGCGGTCAATTACTTCGCGGGCTATGTCGCGGCGATCAAGCCCAAGGACTACTGGACCTTCATCAACATGGGCGAGCGCGCCGGCGCACCCAACCACAATGCCGGCATGGGCCTGTTCAGCCTCAAGTACGGTTCGCTCGACGACCTCCGTCTGCGCGGCTCCGTCTACCACGTGCCGGACATCCTGACGTCGAGCTACGGCGACGTCGGCAAGACGGCGACTCTGACCGACTGGCTGAGATTCCGCATCGAGAGCAACGTCATGGTGCAGGGAAGCAACGGGCTCAACCTGTTGACGGGGCAGCCCTTCAGCACCTGGTCGGCCGGCGCCCGCGCGACATTCTTGCTGGCCGATTTCACGATGTGGGGTGCCTATACCCAGACAGGCAGCGCCGCTGCCTATCGCACGCCCTACGGCCAGTGGATCGGCTACACCAAGCAGATCACGCTCGATTTCGACCGCGCCAACGAGCGGGCATGGCAGGCCGGCATGACCTACAATTTCGCGGGCATCGGGCTGAAGGGACTGACGCTGCTGGCCTCGGCGACGTTCGGCCATGGCGCCATCAATGCGCTCACCGGCGCGCCGCTCTCCAACAACAACGAGTACGATTTCGACCTGATCTACCAGGTCGCGCCGGACGCGACGTCGGAATGGCTGCGACCGCTGCAACTGCGCTGGCGCATGGGCCTGGTCGATCAGACCCTGAACGGCGTCACGACCTACATCAATGACTATCGCGCGATCCTGAACTACGAGGTGAAGTTCGGCGGCGCCAAGCGCTAGAAATAGTCCGCTAGACGACCTTGGCGGTCCGCATCTCGGCGATCTCGGCCGGCGCGTAGCCCGCCTCGCGCAACACCTCGTCTGTGTGCTGGCCGAGCGTCGCCGGCGCGCGGTCGACCGAGCCGCCGCCATGCTCCAGACGAAAGCCCGACCCCACCACCTTGATCGGTCCGTGCTCGGTCTCGACGGTCTGCAGCACGGTGCGATGCCTGAAGAGATCGAGCTGTGCGGTCTCGGGGATGCTGAGCACGCGGCCGGCCGGAATGTCGTTGCCGGCGAAGCGCTCGCTCCAGGTCGCCGAGGTCTCGGTCTTCATCGCCGCCTCGACGATCTCGTGCAGGGCGGTGTTGTTGGCGATGCGCGTCGGCCAGTCGGCGAAGCGCGGATCGGCGAGCGCGTCCTCGCGGCCCAGCACCTTCATCAGCCGCTGGAACTGCGGGTCAGTCATGACGGCGAGCACGATCCAGCCGTCCTTCGTCCGGAAGAGATTGCCGGTGGGTTTGCGGGTCACCGAGAGGTTGGCGGCCTGGCCGTGCACGCGGCCCGTCATCATGTGCTCGGTGAACTGCTGTGCGAGATAGGCCATGACCGCGTCGATCATCGCCACGTCGACGAGCTGCCCCCGGCCGGTGTGCGTGCGCTGGTAGAGCGCCGAGGCGATGCCCAGCGCCGCCGTCGCGCCCGACATCACGTCGGCACCGGCGAAGCCCACGCGCGTCGGGCCGTTGTTCTCGAAGCCGGTGATCGACATCAACCCGGACATCGCCTGGATCATGCCGTCGAAGGCGGCCGTCTTTGCGTCGGGTCCTACCTGGCCGAAGCCCGACACCGCGCAATAGATCAGCTTCGGGTTGATCGCCTTCAGCGTCTCGTAGCCGATGCCGAGCTTGTCCATCACGCCCGGCCTGAAGTTCTCGATCACCACGTCCGCCTTGGCTGCGAGGCGCTTCACGACCTCGATGGCCTTCGGCTTCTTGAGGTCCATGGTGATCGAGCGCTTGCCCGAATTCACCGCCACCCAGGGTGCGGCGAGCCCACGCTTCTCCCAGGCGTCGGCGCGATTGCCGAAGCGCATGTCGTCGCCTTCGCGCGATTCGACCTTGATCACGTCCGCGCCGAGCAGGGCGAGTTGGTAGGAGCCGTAGGGACCGGCCAACACACGGGTGAAATCGAGGACCTTGATGCCCGCGAACGGCTTACTCATGGAATGATGGGATCCCTCGGCTGCGCTCGGGATGGCATGCCGCTCCGCGTCACGCCACGCCGGCCTTCTGACGCTGGTTGAGCGCGACCTGCTTCACCTTGTCGAAGTCGGCCCGTCGCCTGGCAACCTCCTCGGGACTCATTCGCGCGACGTTGTTGTAGTCGTTTTTCCAGTCGCCGTCGGCATTCCAACGCAGGGGCGACTGCACCGTCGTGCGCGGACCAATGGCACTCTCCAGCACCTTCAGCGCAAGGTCGAGTGTGAAGCGCTGCGTGTCCGGCTCGTGCGGCTTGCCGCAGGAATTGCCGAGCGGGAAGTCGCTGAACAGGAAGCGCGGCACGCCGGCGTACTCCACGATGTCCTTTGCCGCCCCCATGACGATCGTCGGGATGCCGTTGCGCTCGAGGTATCGTGCGACCAGACTCACGGTCTGGTGACAGACGGGTCAAGTCGGCACAAGCAGCGCGGCATCGACCTGATCCTGGCGGCAGCGCGCAAGGATCTCGGGCGCGTCGGTCTCGAGCGTCACGCGCTGGCTGCGGTTGGTCGGCGCGCCGTGGAAGCGCGGCGCCAGCTTGAAGCGGCCGCCCTTCGCGAACTCGCGCATCAGCGGCAGCGGGAACCAGGTGTTGCTGTCGGCCGCGGTCGTGTGCTTGCGATCGTAGCCGATGTGGCTGATCCGCGTGTCGTGATCGACCGACGTGTCGCCGGAAAAGACGGTGTAGAACTTGGCCGCGGCATTGTAGGCGGCGCCCGGCCCCTGGTCGCCCTTGTCGGGCTGATAGGGCGCCGCGGTGCTGATCAGCGCCAGCGTGCTGTCCTTCAGCGGCTTCTTCAGCGGCTGGAACGGCGCGTCGAGGTAGTGCGCCCAGCGGTAGGGATTGTCGTAGCCCAGCGCCAGATAGTACTCGCGCGTGCGCCGCATGTACTCGAGCGGCACGTCATACTCGGGCGCGAAATCCATGGTGTCGGTCATGGCGGAAAACGTGGAACCCCGGAGCCGCGAAGTCAAACCTCGAGGCCCAGAATCCGCAGGTCGAGTTTCCCGCTGCGAACCGGCGGACACCAGTAGTAGCCGCCGGTGGCCGGCCGCGAGAACTGGAACAGGGCATCCGCGATGCCGTCGTCGAGGCCCGCCATGCGGCGCAGCACGACTTCGTAGGTGTCGAGCGCGGCCACGTAGGAGATGAACTCGAGGCCGGACACCGTGCCGTCGGCGAAGGGCATCGAGCGGCGGATCATGAAGGCCGGCGGATCGTAATCCTCCTGGGTGCTGCGCTTGACGTGGGCGCTGCGGGGCGCGCGCTCGATCTCCTCGTTGCTCTCGCGGCGGCGGCCGATGATGGCGTCGCGCCGCGCCGGCGATTGGCGATTGAAATGGCCGAGATCGTGCACCCAGCGCTGCACCGCGACGAAGCTCGAGCCCGCGATCTCGCCCGACGGCGCGATCGCCGCGGCGACGGCCTTCCTGCCCTTGGGGTTCTCGGTGCCGTCCTCGTAGCCGGTGAGGTCGCGCCCGCCGTAGATGAAGGTGGGCATCGCATCGGCCAAGCTGAAATCGGGCAGCAGGATCGCATCCGCGCGTTGGCGCGCATTGAACAGCGCCGTCTGGCTGGGTGCGGTGAGCAGGACCCAGAGCGCTTGCTGCGTCGACGGCACGCCCGCGCCGGGCGCCGACATCGCAGGAAACGTCCGCAATCCCGGAATCCTGCGGCCGAGCGCCAAAGCCAACGGCTCGCCGATCGCGACGGTGCCCCAGGCCGGCTCGAAGCCTTGCGCGATGCGCTTCACGGCCTTGGCGGCGTCGGCCCCCGGCGCCAGGGCGAAGGCGAGGGAAAGGCCGTATTCAAAGGGTTTGGCGAGGATGTAGGGCTGGGACGAGGTCATCTTGTTGCTGGTAGCCGACGCCCCGGCGGGTGACAAGGCGGCGGGCGGCTCCTAGGCTTGCTGTTCAGGGAGGAAACAATGAAGAACATCGGTCGTCGCGTCGTGATCGGCGCGGGTCTTGGCATGGCTGCGTTCGGCGCACGCGCGCAAGCGCAGGCGTGGCCGGACAAGTCGCCGCATTTCCTTGTGCCCTATCCGGGGGGCGGCATCGTCGACATCGTCGCGCGAACGCTCGCCGATCCCATGCAGGCCGATCTCGGCCAGACGATCGTCGTCGAGCCCAAGCCCGGCGGCAACTCGACGATCGCGACGGCGCTCGTGGCCCAGGCTCCGCCCGACGGCAACACCTGGGTGATGGCGACCATCTCGCACGTCGTGGCCCCGCACCTGCAGAAGGTCTCGTACAACGCGATCGCCGACTTCCAGCCGGCGGCGTTCGTGGCGGTTGCCACCTCGGTTGCGACGGTCAATCCCGCGCTGCCGGTCAAGACGTTGCAGGAGCTCGTGGCCTACGGCAAGGCGAACCCGGGCAAGCTGCACTACCTCAACCCGGGCAACGGCTCGTCGATCCATCTCTCGGCGGAGTTGCTGAAGAACCACTCCAAGTTCGACATGGTCTCCGTTCCCTACAAGGGCATTCCGCCGGGAATGCCCGACCTGCTGGAGGGTCGCCTTCAGGTCGGCCTTCTGCCCGGGCCGTTGGCCCTGCAACACGTCCAGTCCGGCAAGCTGCGGGCGCTTGCGGTACTGGCCGAGAAGCGGCTTCAGACGCTGCCCGATGTGCCGACCTTCGCCGAGGCGGGATTCGGTGAAGCCCAGGTGATGAGCTGGTATGTCATCGCCGTACGCGCCGGCACGCCGCCGGCCGTTGTGAGCCGCATCCACGGTGCGGCGATGAAGGCCCTGCAAAGCCCGGAGACCCAGGCACGACTCGCCAAGGCCGGTTGCTACATTCCGGCGGCCCGTTCCCCTGCCGAGATCCTGGCAATGTGGAAAGCCGACTACGCGCGCTACGGCAAGCTGGTCAAGGATGCTGGGATAGCCACCCAAAGCTGACCCCGATGTAACCCCCCGGCCATAGTGCGGCCCAACTCCGCCGCGCTATATATGAAGAGAAGGCAGGCAGGTTTCGGGGAGCGCATCGCATGGCGATCAAACGGCGCGGCGTACTGGCGGGCGGCGCGGCCTTTTGGGTCGAGGCGCCGGCGATCCTGCGGGCCCAGACCGCGCCGGCAGGCGGGCAGAAGATCAACGTGAGCCATGGCTTCGCCATGCACGGCGCACCGAAATATGCGGCGAATGCCGGTCCGCCGGACTACCTCAATCCCAACGCCCCCAAGGGTGGCAGCGTGCGGCTGGGTGCACGCGGCACGTTCGACTCGCTGCATCCGTTCATCGTCAAGAGCGTACCGGCGGCCGGCATCAGCCAGATGTGGGACACGCTCTGCTGGAACTCGCGCGACGAGGCGTCGACGGAATACGGTCTGATCGCCGAGACGATCGAATGGCCCGAGGACCGCGCCTGGGTGGCGTTCACGCTGCGGCCGCAAGCGCGGTGGCACGATGGCAGCCCCATCACCGTCGAGGACGTGATCTTCACGCTCGACATCCTGAAGACCAAGGGCGCACCCAACTACGCCTTCTACTATCACGACGTGGTCAAAGCCGAGAAGGTCGGCGACCGCAAGGTGCTGTTCACCTTCCGCGACAACACCAACAAGGAGCTGCCGCTGATCGTCGGCCAGCTTCCCATCCTGCCGTCGAAATGGTGGGCGACGCGCGATTTCGAGAAGGTGTCGCTCGAGGTCCCGCTCGGCAGCGGTGCCTACAAGATCGATTCCTTCGATGTCGGCCGTTCCATCGCCTACCGCCGTGTCGACGACTGGTGGGCGAAGGACCTCTGGATGAACCGCGGTCGCAACAATTTCGACGTCATCCGCTACGAGTACTACCGCGACGTCACGGTGCAGTTCGAGGCCTTCAAGGCGGGCGATCTCGACGTGCGCCAGGAGAACATCGCGCGCAACTGGGCGACCGCCTACGACATTCCCGCGGTGCGCGACGGCCGCATCCAGCGCGCCGAGATTCCGCACGAGCTGCCGACCGGCATGCAGTGCTTCGCCTTCAACACACGGCGCGACTACTTCAAGGACAGGCGGGTGCGCGAGGCGATTGCCACGATGTTCGACTTCGCCTGGGCCAACAAGAACCTGTTCTACGGCATGTACAGGAGAAACGTCTCGTTCTTCGGCAATTCCGAACTCGCCTCCTCGGGGTTGCCGACGGCGGCAGAGCTCAAATACCTCGAGCCTCTGCGCGGCAAGATCCCCGAAGAGGTTTTCACCAGGGAGTTCAAGCTGCCTGAATCGGACGGTACGGGCAACGTTCGCGACCTCGCGCGACGCGCGTTGACGCTGCTGAAGGAAGCCGGCTGGGAGATCAAGGACGGCAAGATGACGGACACGAAGACGGGCAAGAAACTCGTCTTTGAGATGCTGCTGAACGATGCCAGCTTCGAGCGCGTCGTGCTGCCCTACAAGCAGAACCTCGAGCGCATCGGCATCGACATGAGCGTGCGCACGGTCGACACCGCACAATTCAAGCGCCGCGAGGACGAGTTCGACTACGACATGATGGTCGAGGGATTCGGCCAGTCCTTGTCGCCGGGCAACGAGCAGCGCGACTTCTGGGGCTCCAAGGCCGCCGGCACGCCGGGCAGCCGCAACTCGCTCGGCATCAGGAACGAGGCCATCGATTCGCTGATCGACACGCTGATCGCCGCCCCCGACCGCGAGAGCCTGATCGCCGTCACCAAGGCGCTCGACCGCGTGCTGCTGTGGAGCCACTTCGTGGTGCCCAACTGGCACAACAACAAGGTGTTCGTCGCCTATTGGAACCGCTTCGGGCGACCTGTGAAGAGCGCGCGCTATGCGCCGTTCGCCTTCGACACCTGGTGGATCGACGAAGCCAAGGACCGCGCTCTGCAGCGCGGCGAAAGGAAGTAGGCGGCCGGCCGCTCCATGCTCGCTTACATCCTGCGACGCCTCATGCTGGTGGTGCCGACGCTGTTCGGCATCATGGTCGTCAATTTCTTCATCATCCAGGCGGCGCCCGGCGGGCCGGTCGAGCAGATGCTGGCCCAGATCCAGGGCACATCGGTCGACGCCACGGAGCGCTTCTCCGGTAGTTCGAGCGGCGGCGAGACCGTGCGCAAGGCGGCGTCGGATTCCAGCGGCGGATCGGGCGGCACCTATCGCGGGGCGCGCGGACTCCCCAAGGAACTGATCGAGCGCATCGAGAAGATGTACGGCTTCGACAAGCCGATCGGCGAGCGCTTCGTGCTGATGATGCGGAACTACCTCGTATTCGACTTCGGCGAGAGCTTCTTCCGCAACAGGCGCGTGGTCGATCTCGTCCTCGAGAAGATGCCGGTGTCGATCTCGCTGGGCCTGTGGACCACGCTGCTGATCTACCTGGTGTCGATCCCGCTCGGCATCGCCAAGGCGGTGCGCGATGGCTCGCGCTTCGACGTCTCGACGTCCACCACTCTCATCGTCCTGAACGCCATTCCGGGGTTTCTGTTCGCCCTGCTGCTGGTCGTGCTGTTCGCCGGTGGCAGCTACTTCAAGTGGTTTCCCCTGCGCGGCCTCGTGTCGGACGACTGGAGCAGCCTCGGCACCGTCGACAAGATCCTCGACTATTTCTGGCACATGGCGCTGCCGATCGGCGCCATGGTGATCGGCGGCTTCGCCACCCTCACCTTCCTCACCAAGAACTCCTTCCTTGAGGAGATCCACAAGCAGTACGTGCTGACGGCCCGCGCCAAGGGACTCGTCGAGCGGCGCGTGCTTTACGGCCACGTCTTCCGCAACGCCATGCTGATCGTGATCGCGGGCTTTCCGGCGGCCTTCGTCGGCGTGCTGTTCACCGGCTCGCTGCTGATCGAGGTGATCTTCTCGCTCGACGGCATCGGCCTGCTGGGTTTCGAAGCGGCACTCAACCGCGATTACCCGATCATGTTCGGCACGCTCTACTTCTTCGGCCTGATCGGCCTCGTCATGGGGATCCTCGGCGACCTCATGTACACGGTGATCGATCCCAGGATCGACTTCGAGGCGCGTGCCTGATGAACCCGATGAATCGCCGGCGTCTGGCAGCCTTCAAGTCGAGCAAGCGCGGCATGATCTCGCTGATCGTGTTTGGCGCGCTGTTCTTCGTCTCGCTGTTCGCCGAGCTGCTGGCCAACAACCGACCGATCCTCATCTACTATGATGATGGATTCTACTCGCCGATTCTCCGGGACTATCCCGAGACGACGTTCGGCGGTGAGTTCCCGACCAATGCCGTCTACACCGACGAGGAGCTGCGGAAGTCGATCGAGGAGAAGGGCTGGATCCTGTGGCCGCCCATCCGCTACAGCTACGATACCGTGCTGAAGGGCGAGGGCCGGCAGGCGCTGCAGCCGCCCTCCTGGTCGCATCTGCTGGGCACCGACGACCAGGCACGCGACGTGCTGGCCCGCCTGGTCTACGGCTTCCGCATCTCCGTCCTGTTCGGGCTGGTCCTCACCGTTCTCAGCACCGTCATCGGCATCGCCGCCGGCGCGATCCAGGGCTATTTCGGCGGGCTCGTGGACCTCCTCTTCCAGCGTTTCCTCGAGATCTGGTCGAGCCTGCCGACCCTCTACCTGCTGATCATCCTGGCGAGCTTCATCCAGCCCGGATTCTGGGTCCTTCTCGGCATCATGCTGCTGTTCAGCTGGATGGCGCTGGTCGGTCTGGTCCGGGCCGAATTCCTGCGCGGGCGCAATTTCGACTATGTCCGGGCGGCCCGGGCGCTGGGTATGATGGATTTCCGCATCATGTTCCGGCACATCCTTCCCAATGCCATGACGGCGAGCCTCACCTTCCTGCCCTTCATCCTGGCCGGATCGGTGACGACGCTGACCTCGCTCGATTTCCTGGGATTCGGCCTCCCCGTGGGATCGCCGTCGCTGGGCGAGCTGCTGTTGCAGGGCAAAAATAATCTCAACGCGCCGTGGCTCGCCTTCACCGGCTTCTTCATCATTGCGCTGATGCTGTCGCTGCTGGTGTTCATCGGCGAAGCGGTGCGCGATGCCTTCAATCCGCGCAAGGTGATGGTGTGACGACGCCGGCGCTGCTCGAGGTCAAGAATCTCGCGGTGAACTTCGGCGCCGGAGAGGATCCGGTGCGCGCCGTGCGCGGCGTCAGCTTCGACATCGGGCGCGGCGAAACGGTAGCCCTGGTCGGCGAATCCGGCTCGGGCAAGTCGGTGACGGCGCTGTCGGTCCTCCAGCTCCTGCCCTACCCCACGGCCAGCCACCCGACGGGCAGCATCCGCTTCCAGGGCCGCGAACTGGTGGGCGCCTCGGCGCGCGAGCTCCTGCAGGTGCGCGGCAACCGGATTTCCATGATCTTCCAGGAGCCGATGACCTCGCTGAACCCGCTGCACACGATCGAGCGGCAGGTCAACGAGGTGCTGATCCTGCACAAAGGCCTGTCGCGGGCCGCCGCGCGCAAGCGCACCCTGGAACTGCTCGAGCAGGTCGGCATCCCCGAGGCGGCCAAGCGGCTCGACGCCTATCCGCACCAGCTCTCCGGCGGCCAGCGTCAGCGCGTGATGATCGCCATGGCGCTCGCCAACGAACCCGACCTGCTGATCGCCGACGAACCGACGACTGCGCTCGACGTCACCATCCAGGCGCAGATCCTGAAGCTTCTGAAGTCGCTGCAGGCGCGCTACGGCATGGCGCTGCTGTTCATCACCCACGACCTCGGCGTCGTGCGCAAGATCGCCGACCGCGTATGTGTGATGACGCAGGGTCGCATCGTCGAGCAGGGCCCGGTCGCCCGGGTGTTCGACGATCCGCAGCATAGCTACACCCAGCATCTGTTGTCGGCCGAGCCCAAGGGGCGGCCGGTCGTGGCCGATCCGGCGGCCCCCGAAATCCTGCGCCTCGACGACCTCAAGGTGCATTTCCCGATCAAGCGCGGCGTGCTGCGCCGTACGGTCGGCCACGTGAAGGCGGTCGATGGCGTCAGCATCAGGCTGCAGGCAGGCCACACGATCGGTCTCGTGGGCGAATCCGGATCCGGCAAGACGACGCTCGGCCTCGCCCTTCTGCGCCTCGAACGCAGCGCGGGCGGCATTCGGTTCGGCGGCCGCGACCTGCAGGCCCTGGGCCAGCGCGATCTGCGGCCGCTGCGCCGGGAGATGCAGATCGTCTTCCAGGACCCGTTCAGCTCGCTGAGCCCGCGCATGTCGGTCGGCGAGATCGTCGGCGAAGGGCTGGAAGTCCACCGCATCGGCACGCGGGAGGAGCGGGTCGCCATGATCGACCACGCGCTTCACGAAGTCGGGCTCGACCCGGCGGTCAGCGACCGCTATCCGCACGAATTCTCCGGCGGCCAGCGCCAGCGAATCGCCATCGCCCGCGCGCTGGTCCTCAAGCCGCGCCTGATTGTGCTGGACGAGCCGACGTCGGCACTCGACATGAGCGTGCAGGCCCAGATCGTCGACCTGTTGCGCGGCCTCCAGGAGCGTCACAAGCTCGCCTATCTGTTCATCAGTCATGACCTCAAGGTGGTGCGCGCCCTGGCCGACGAGGTCGTGGTCCTGCGCCATGGCAAGGTCGTGGAGCACGGGCCCGCCAGGCAGATCTTCGAGACGCCACAGACCCCCTACACCCGGGCTTTGATTGCCGCCGCCTTCAACCTCGAGGCGGTCGGCGCGGACAGCAGGGTCGTTGCCACCTGATATCTTTCAGAGCGGCGGAAACATGAGACTGCTTGCAGGCCTCGCGCGACGAACCTAAGACAAGGGCGTGAAAGGGAGGAGTTTCCATGGCCGGTATCTGCCGTGGTCTGCTCGCTGCAGCCTTCGTCGTCTTCGTCTCCGCAGCGACGTTCGGACAGGCGAAGAGCCTTGTCCTCGGCACCGCTTCGCTGGGTGGAACATACGTCGTCTACGGCGAGGTCGTTGCGTCGCTGCTCACCGGCAAGGCCGGCCTGCAGGTGTCGACGCAACAAACCCAGGGGCCGCTGCAGAACGTCATCATGGTCGACGACAGGAAGCTCGCCATCGGCATGACGACGATGGGGCTCGCGCTTCAGGCCTGGACCGGAAGCGGCGCCTGGACGAAGGGCCGCAAGTACGAAAACATCCGCGCGCTGTTTCCCATGTACGACACGCCCCTGCAGTGTGTGTCGCTGAAGAAGTCTGGCATAACCGCCTTCCGGCAACTCGAAGGCAAGGTCGTGGGCGTCGGGCCCAAGGCCGGCACACCCGGCACCTACTTTCCGCTGATCTTCGACGCGCTGGGCATGAAGGCGAAGATGCGCAACGGCCAGGGCGACGATATGGGCAACCAGCTCAAGGACGGGCTGATCGATGCCTTCTGCTTCTCCGCGGGCGTGCCGGTGCCGGTCTTCTCGCAGCTCGACGCCGACCAGCAGGTCGTTTTCTATACTTGGACGTCCGACGACATCACCACGATTCGCAACGCGATGATGGAATTCTCCGAATCGACCATTCCGAAGGGCGCCTACCGGCAGCAGACGGCGGACCAGAAGACGGTCGGACTGTACAATTTCGCGATCGTGAACAAGGACATGCCGGACGCCACCGCCTATCTGATCACCAGGACGGTGCTGGAGAACAACGCCCTGCTGGTGAAGGGCCATGCCGCGGCGAAAGAAACGGTCGCGGCCAATGCCGTGCGCAACAATTTCCTCCCTTTCCACCCCGGTGCGGTGCGCTACTACAAGGAAAAAGGGATCAAGCTCGACCCGGCGACGCTGGCGAAATAGACGACGGGCTTGCAGTCCAAGTGTACTGCCCATAAGAGTCGGCAATCAGAACGCTCGCCGTGTCAGCGGGCCCAACCGTTTCGGGAGGAACGATCACATGAAGTACCTGCGTCGAGGCCTGATTGCCGCTGCCGTCGTCGTCACCGCAACGGCCGCCGTCGCCCAGCCGAAGACCCTGACGCTGGGAACGGCATCGGTCGGCGGCACCTACTTCGTCTATGGCGGCGTGGTCGCGAAGGTCCTGACGGACAAGACGGGTATCCAGGTCTCGACCCAACAGACCCAGGGCCCGAACCAGAACGTCATCCTGGTTGAAGAGAAGAAGATCGATCTGGGCATGACGACGATGGGCGTCGCCCTGCAGGCATGGACCGGAACCGGCCCGTGGACCAAAGGCAAGAAGTATGCGGACATCCGCGCGCTGTTTCCGATGTACGACACGCCGATGCAGTGCGTAGCGCTCAAGAAGTCCGGCCTCACCAGCTTCAAGCAGCTCGACGGCAAGACGGTCGGCGTCGGACCGAAGGCCGGCACGCCGGGCACCTACATTCCGCTGTTCTTCGAAGCGCTCGGCCTGAAGGCCACCATCCGCAACGGCCAGGGTGCCGACATGGGCAGCCAGCTCGGCGACGGCATCCTCGATGCCTTCTGCTTCGGCGCCGGCCTGCCGATCCCGATCTTCTCGCAGCTCGATGCCGAGAAGGAGGTCGTATTCTTCACCTGGACCGACGCCGAGCGCGAGGCGATCCGCAAGAAGCTGCCGGAATTCTCGGACGCCGTGATTCCCAAGGGCACCTACAAGACACAGACCACGGACCAGAAGACCCTGGGGCTCTACAATTTCGGCATTGCCAACAAGTCCATGTCCGACGATGTCGCCTACCTGGTCACCAAGACTATCCTGGAGAACAACGCGGCGATGGTTCAGGGCCATGCGGCGGCCTCCGAAACCGTCGCAGCTAATGCCAACCGCAATGCCTTCCTGCCGTTCCATCCCGGCGCGGTGCGCTACTACAAGGAAAAGGGCATCCAGCTCAATCCGGCGACGCTGCCCAAGTAGGCAGCAACGCGCGAAACTTCGCCAGGACGCCCGCTCCCATCGGAGCGGGCGTTTTGCTATTCAGGGTTCGGGAAGGGACGTCGGCAGGCGAACGCGGCGACAGACCGTGGGGCGTACGGGAGAGATCATGGCAGCAGGCAGCAATCCGGCAGCACCGGCCGACATCAACGACGTCGGCCAGGTGGACGTCGACGACCTCGAGTATTCCGGCGGCCGCCGCGAGCAACGGCCGTGGGAGCAGAAGCTGTTCTTCTGGCTGTGCGCCGGCTTCTCCGCCTTTCACCTCTGGGTGCTGGTGGGACCGGTCGTGGTCAAGGAGATCGACACCGCCTTCGGGCTGGGGCAGGTCTTCTACCGCGCGGTCGCCGCCAACATCGACCAGGAGCTGTTCCGCGCCATCCATCTCGCCTGGGGCGCCACCCTGGGCTTCGGCTTCTACAGCCTGGCCAAGAACCGCGGCACCAAGGGCATTCCCTGGTACGACTGGCTGCTGATGCTGGGGGCGCTCGCTTGCGCCGTCTACATGTGGCGCAACCTCGACGACCTGCAGATGAACCAGGGCGCCGTCTACGAGACGCCCGACCTCGTCTACAGCCTGGTCGGCCTCGTCGTGGTGTTCGAGTTCACCCGCCGCACGGCCGGCAACGCGCTCACGATCATCGCCGGCACGTTCATGCTCTACGCCATGTTCGGCCACGTCTTTCCCGAGGGCTCGCCGCTCTACCACAACAAGTCGCTGACCGACCTGTGGTTCGTCTTTCCGTACCTCTACAGCAACCTCGGCGTCTTCGGGCCGACGCTCGAAGTGTCGTCGACCTTCATCATCATGTTCACCGTCTTCGCCGCCTTCCTTGGGCGCTCCAAGGCCGGCGACTATTTCAACGACCTGTCGGTCGCGCTGGTCGGCTGGGCGCGCGGCGGGCCGGCCAAGGTGGCCGTGCTGTCCGGCGTGATGTTCGGCTCGGTGAGCGGCTCGTCGGTCGCCAACGTCGTCGCCTCCGGCGCGGTCACGATCCCGATGATGCGCCGCGTCGGCTACGACCGGAACACCGCCGGCGCCATCGAGGCGACCTCGTCGACCGGCGGCCAGATCACGCCGCCGGTGCTGGGGGCGGCCGCCTTCATCATGGCCGAGGTGACGGGCCTCAAGTACGCCGAGATCGCGGCGGCCGCGATCATCCCCTGCCTGCTGTTCTACATCGCCTGCTACGCCCACTGCGACCTGCATGCGGCGAAGCACAATCTCCGCGGCCTGCCGCGCAGCGAGCTGCCGCGGCTTCAGCCGCTGCTGATGCGGCTCTACATGCTGGCGCCGATCGCCGTGCTGATCTGGGCCTTCATCACCGGCTACTCGGCCTTCCTCGCCGCCGCGCTGGGCATGGGCCTCTGCATCGTCGTGAGCTGGCTGAACGGCTTTCGCAACGAAGATGGCCGCATCCGGTGGCGGCGCGGCGACGATGTCATGGGCGGCCGCGCCGTGATCGAGGCGCTGGAGATGGGCGCCAAGGACTGCATCCAGCTCGTGGCAGTCTGCGCCGCGGCGGGCGTCATCGTGGGCGTCATCGCGCTCACCGGGATCGGCGGCCGCTTCGCGCAGATCATGCAGTCGATCGCCGGGCAGAATCAGCTGCTCGCCATGGTCTTCACCATGATCATCATCACCATCCTCGGCATGGGCATGCCGACCACGGCCGCCTACGCAATCGGCGCGGCGGTGGTGGCGCCCGGCCTGCAGCAGATCGGCGTGCCCAAGCTCGTGGCGCACATGTTCATCTTCTATTTCGCCGTGCTGTCGGCGATCACGCCGCCGGTCGCCGTCGCCTCGTTCGCCGCCGCCGGCATGGCCAAGGCCGATCCGTGGAAGACCTCGTGGATCGCCGTGAAGATGGGGCTGGCCACCTTCCTGGTGCCGTTCATGTTCTTCTACAGCCCGGTGCTGCTGGGCCAGGGCACCTTCTGGGAGATCGCCCACACCTTCGTCACCGCCGCGGTCGGCGTCTGGCTGCTGGCCTGCGCCACCGAAGGCTGGTTCACCGAGGCGCTGTCGGCGGTGCCGCGCGTCGTTCTGGCGGCCGCTGCGATCTGCCTCATCACGCCGGGCACGATCAGCGACCTCGCCGGCATCGTCCTTGCAGCGGTCGCCTGGAGCCTGCAGCACTACGTATTCCGGACACGCCATGCCTGACGCCATCGCCTACATCAGCCGCGACACCGACGGCGTCCTCTGGAGGAAGGTCCTCGAGGCGGGCCTCGGCCCGGTCGACTTCCGCACGCTCGACGCGCTGGGCAACAAGGAAGACATCGAGGTCGCGCTGGCGTGGAAGCCGCCGGCCGGGCTGATCGCCTCCTTTCCGAACGTGAAGCTGATCGTGTCGCTCGGCATGGGCGTCGACCACCTGCTGGCCGACGACCGGCTGCCGGCAGGTGTGCCCATCGTGCGCATCATGGACGACGGCCTGGTGGGCCAGATGAGCGAGTACGCGATCTACTGGGCGCTGCGCCACCACCGCGACATCGACAGGTACGAAGCGAGCCAGCGGGCGAAGAAGTGGCAGCCCGAGGCGTTCGTCGACACGATCGACCGCCGCGTCGGCGTCATGGGCCTGGGCTCGATCGGCCAGGACACGGCGAAGAAGTTCGCCGCCCTCGGCTTCCCGACGGCGGGCTGGAGCCGCACGCAGAAGACCGTGCCGGGCGTCGAGACGTTCCACGGCCAGGACGGGCTGGCGGCGTTCCTTGCCCGCACCGACATGCTGGTGAACGTGCTGCCGCTGACGCGCGACACCAAGGGTATCCTCGATGCCGGGACGTTCGCCGCGCTGCCCAAGGGCGCCTACCTGATCAACATGGCGCGCGGCGGGCACGTGGTCGACGAGGCGCTGATCGCCGCGATCGAGGCCGGCCACATCGCCGGTGCCGCCCTCGACGTGTTCAATACCGAACCGCTGCCCGCGGACCACCCCTACTGGACACACCCCAAGGTGCACGTGACGCCGCACATCGCCGGCGCCACCAACCCCAGGACCGCCTCGCCGGGCGTCATCGAGAACATAAGGCGGATGCGGGCCGGCCAGCCGCTCATCCACACGGTCGATCCGGTCACCGGCTACTGATTCTGGACACCTGACTGTCCAGAATCGGACTGTCCAGAACTCGGCCCGTTGGAATCATTGCCTTTTCCGGGCCGGAATGGACACCTGTCCATAACTGTCCAGAACTGCTGTCCAGAACTCACCTGTCCCGAAATCGATCCTCGATGGCATGGAAGATGGCGCGCGCGGCCTGCGCCTCGCCGCCCTCGGGGCGGCCCGGCCGGCTGGTGCCGTTCCACGCCATCATGTCGAAATGCGCCCACGGCACGTCGTCGGGCACGAACTCCTTGAGATAGAGTGCGGCCGTGATGGCGCCACCCAGGGCGCCCGAGGAGACGTTGTTGATGTCGGCCACCTTGCTGTCGAGCAGGCGGCGGTAGTTCGAAAACAGCGGCAGGCGCCACATCGGGTCGGTGATCTGCTCCCCCGCCGCGATCAGCGCGTCGGCGAGATCGTCGTCGTTGCAGAACAGCGCCGGCAGGTCCGGCCCCAGCGCCACGCGGGCCGCCCCCGTGAGCGTCGCGCAATCGATCATCATCGCGGGCTTCTCCGAGGCGCCCTCGTGCAGCGCGTCGCACAGAATCAGGCGGCCCTCGGCGTCGGTGTTGCCGATCTCGACCGTGATGCCCTTGCGCGTCGGCACCACGTCCATCGGCCGGAAGGCGTTGCCCGACACCGAGTTCTCGACCGCCGGGATCAGCACGCGCAGCCTGACCGGCAGCCTGGCCGCCATCACCATCGAGGCGACGGCCAGCACGGTGGCCGCCCCGCCCATGTCCTTCTTCATCATCAGCATGCCGGTCGACGGCTTGAGATCGAGGCCGCCCGAGTCGAAGCACACTCCCTTGCCGACCAGCGTCACCTTCGGGTCGCCCTCGCGGCCCCACACCAGGTCGATCAGCCGCGGCGCGCGCGCCGAGGCGCGGCCCACCGCATGCACCATCGGCCAGTTCTGCTTCAGGAGATCGTCACCCACGATCACCTTCGCCTTGGCTTTGTGCGTCTTCGCGAGATCCTGCGCAGCGGCCGCGAGCTCGGCCGGCCCCATGTCGGCCGACGGCGTGGTGATGAGATCGCGCGCCAACGAGATTGCCTCGACGGTCGCTTCAGCGCGTGCGCGGTCGGCGCCGGCCGGCCACAGGAAGCGCGCGCCCGGCTTGCTCTTGGTCGCCTTGTAGCGCTCGAACTTCCAGGCGCCGAGCCCGATCGCCACGGCGATGTCGGTCGGCGACACCGCGTCCGATTCTCCTTCGATCCGCCACACGCCGGGGGGCAGCTTCGACGACAGCGCGCCGAAATCCCACAGCACCGGCTTGTTCGCGATCACGAGCACGGCGCCCGCGGCCTTGCCGTCGCGGCCTGGCAGCACGGCGAGATCGCCGGCGGCGCCGGCGAGTCCCAGCGAGTCGATCCAGCCGCGCCGCGCCGCGGACTGGGCCTTGAGCCACGCGCGCCACTTCGATTGCCCGACAAACTGCAGGGGGAGCGAAGAAGAAGAACGGTCGACGAACGGCAGCGACATGGCCATGCTCACCAGGAATAGTAGGATAAGGTTCAACATTGCCGGTCAAACTCCATGGCTGGCAAGGAGGGGATGCATGGCCGAATTCACGCTGGTGATCGGCAACAAGAACTATTCGTCGTGGTCGCTGCGCGGCTGGCTGATGGCCCGCATCGCCCGGATCGAGTTCGACGAGATCGTGATCCCGCTCGACCGGCCGGACACGCAAGGAGCGATCCGCAAGCATTCCCCGTCGGGCAAGGTGCCGGTGCTGCTGCACCGCGGGCTCGCGGTGTGGGACTCGCTCGCCATCGCCGAATACCTGAACGACATCAAGCCCGAAGCCGGCCTATGGCCGCCCTCGGCGGCGGCGCGCGCCCATGCCCGTTCGATCTCGGCCGAGATGCATGCAGGCTTCGTCGACCTGCGCACCAACATGCCGATGAACATCCGCGCCTCGTATCCCGGCAAGGGCATGACCCCGGCGGTGCGCGCCGACATCGAGCGCATCACGAGCCTGTGGCGCGATTGCCGCAAGCGCTTTGCCGGCGCCTTCCAGAAGGACGACGGCTTCCTGTTCGGCACCTTCGGCGCGGCCGACGCGATGTTTGCGCCCGTCGTGACGCGCTTCAAAACCTTCGGCGTCGCCCTCGACGAGGCCGGCAACGCCTACTGCGCGGCCGTGCTCGCCCACCCCGCGATGAAGGAATGGGTGGACGCCGCCAGGCACGAGCCCTGGCTGATCGACTCCTGCGAGTTGAAGTAGGCGACGCTCCCGGCCGGCGATTTTCCGAACACGAGTTGTTCGGGAACTGTCCGGCCAGGTGTCCGGCAATCGAACCGGCGAACGGCCGATTTGAGAGCGCGGACAAGCGCTTACCGCCAGCGGCCTGAACAGTGCCGCGCGCGTTTTCGACTCAGGCCCAATCGACGGACCTGCTCAGCGCTCCTGTCATCGCGCGCGAGGTAATCCCGGCGCGTCGCCTTCAGGGACCTCGTGCTTGCAGTGGCAGCCGTCGACGCTCTCGGACATTGCAGCGCATGGCGGCTTGTAACCAAGCCGCGACCTGCCCTGGACATGACAAGGCCCGGATCCTCGTTGCCGGGGCCGGGCGCACTGGTTCACGCTAGCGGAAACACCCTATCATTTCCTGCTGAACCTGCAAGTCCTAGAATGCATGGCTGGTCGCCACCTGAGCATGGCTGCTGGCAGTGCTGTCAGCTTCGGGCCTGAGGGCAATGAAGATCGCGCGCCTTCGGCGCCTATAACCAAGCGCCTTGAGTGGCGCGCCCCCAGCCCGCCCGATCAGGAGTTCGGCTTGGGCAGCGTCGTGGGCTCGATCCGCAGGATTCTGTAGCCCACGTTCTCGAGCTTCACGGCCTCGGCCTGGGCTTCCGCCAGGCTCGAATAGCCGATGCCGATTTCCGCCTGGGTGCGCGGGTCGACCGTCCACACCATGTGCTTGCCGAATGCGTTTTGTGTCATGGCGCGCCTTGTACACGCTTCGGGGGCCCGCGTCCGGACTTTTGTCGCGTCAGCTGGTGATCGCCGTGCGTCCGCCGATCACGCCATCCGCCGGCTCAATGCGCCAGCAGCAGCGGCACCGGGCAGGTCGCGACCACCTGGGCGGTGGCGCCGCCCAGCCCGAGGAAGTTGGTCAGCCCGCCATGGCCGTAGGCGCCCATCACCAGCATGTCGGCGCTGAGCATCGTCGCACGCTCGATCAGGGCGCGGCCGCGCGCCCGGCCGGACGTGTCCTCGTGCTCGAGCGTCGACACCGTGGCCTCGACGTCGTGGCGGCCCAGCATGCGCAGGAGCGGCGCCGGATCGTGCGCGCCGGTGGTGCCACCCGCGACGACGATGGCCACCTTCTCCGCCCGCCGCAGGAAGGGCAGCGCCGAACTCACGGCGCGCGCGGCCTGCTGGCTGCCGTTCCAGGCGACGACCACGCGGTCGATGCCTGTGGTCTTGAGATAGGGCGGCGCCACGACCACCGGCCGCGCGCTTTCGTATATGGCGGCCCGCACCGTCGCGGGCGCGATCGCGTCGGCGGCATCGGCGGCGACGCCCGGCCGGCCGATCACCAGCAGGTCGGCGAGGCGGCCCAACGCGACGATGCGCTCCAGCGTCACCGTCTCGTCGCCCGTGAAGGTGGCGCCGGGCAATCCGGCCAGCAGCTCGTCGAAGGCGCGCCGGGATTCGATCGCGTGCTCGGAGATGCGCTCGTCGGACACCCTCGCGAGGAAGGGCATCGACTGGCGCGTGATGTCGAGCTCGTGCCGCCGCGCCTCGGAAAAGTGCACGGCGTCGACCGTGGCTTCGAACAGGCCGGCGATGCGCGCGGCAAGACGGAACGACAGCGCCGCGTCCGGACCGCCCTCGGATATCGCCAGGATGGATTTGATCATCGAGCCTCCCCGGCTCCTGAAATAGCACATGCAGTGCAGATCGCGATGCACAACAGGACGAGTTTCCTGCATGCCTGCGGCCCCGCCGGCCGGTGGAGCGGAGGCGGCGATTCTGCGTGCCGTCACAGAGACATCACGGGAGAGGCGCCTGATCGACCGGGCGCACGGCATCACGAGGCCATACGATCCCGCCGACCGACTGCGAAGGGACGAAGCGTCATGGCGAGATACTCGACCGAAGAGAAGCAGGAGGTGCACGAGGCCTTCGCGGCGATCCTCGACCAGCTCGAGGCGATGGACCGCCAGCCCGACAGCTGGGAGGAGAGCCACCTGGTCCATGCGCTGAGCTACATGGAGGCGGGCATCTACGACCGCGCCCGCGGCGCGCTCGCCGACTGCGTCGTGCCGGTGGCCGAGCGCTCGACCTGGCGCGCGGCGCAGCTCGAGCGCAACCCGCGGCGCTATCACGTGGCGCGGCTGCGCCAGCGGCTGGGCCAGGTGATCGCGGACGCGCGGCAGCGGTGAATCGCGGCCCCGGAACGACATCGCCGAAGCTTGCGACACCGCCCCCCACCCTGTAGAGCGCTGTCTCCCAATCTGGACGACGAGTCCTGCACTGATCGAGGCGACGATGGCCGACACCGGCGACGACGAGTATGTCTACGACGAAGCCAGCGGCGAATGGATTCCCGCTGCCGAGGCGAAGGCGAAGAAGGCGGCGGCCGAGGCGGTCGAGGTGCGCGATTCGGTCGGCAACCTGCTGGCCGACGGCGACAGCGTCGTGCTGACCAAGGACCTCAAGGTCAAGGGCGCCAACCAGACGCTGCGGCGGGGCACCGTCATCAAGTCGATCCGGCTGACCGGCGATCCGCAGGAGATCGACTGCCGGCACGAGAGCATCAAGGGCCTGGTGCTGCGCGCCGAGTTCGTCCGCAAGCGCTGAGCGGGCTTGATCCAGATCAGGCCGGCGCCGCGGGGCCCGACCTAGAATAATCCCGTACCTTTCAGGGGTCGGGATGCGTCTCCTCAGTCTCATTCTGCTGGCCGCGGGCCTCGCCATGCCGGCGCTGGCGGACGATGCCGGCGGCATTTCCACGGCCGCGCTGTCGCGCTGCGCGGGCCGTGTCGGGCTCGACACGCGTCAGGCCGACGCCGCGTTCGGCACGGTGGCGCTCGACGGCGCGCCCTGGCTGGCGGTCGAGCGGACCGAGGACCAGATCGGCATGCAGCCAATCGCCACGACCCTCACCGGCACCGGCACACTGCGGCGGCGCAACGGCACCGGCGTGCCGTTCCGCTTCACCTGCGTGCTCGATTCGCAGGGCCAGGCGCTGATGTTCCATGCCAGCCGCCTGATGCGGCGGCTGGGCGACGAGCTGCCGCCCGCCCTGGTCGTCGACGGCCTGGCGACCTACCGCGAGCGCCTGCCGCTGCCGCGCGGCGCCGAGCTGCGCGTGCAACTGCTCGATTTCGCCACCGACCCAGCGGGAGAGGTGCTGGCCGAGCAGGTCGTGCGCAGCGGCTGGCAGGTGCCGATGCCGTTCGCGCTGCGCCTGCCGCGCGAGACCTCGTTCGAGGGGCGACGGCTCGCACTCACTGCGCGCATCGTGCTGGCGCGCCAGGTCCTGTTCCGCCTGAACGCACCGCTGCCGCTGGTGAGCGGCGAGCTCGGCCGGCCGTTCGAGCTGGTGCTCGACAAGGCCGATCCGATGCCGCGATAGGGGGCCGCCGGATCGTGAAAAGAGACCATCTCGTCAACTTCGTCTACCTGGTCATCGCGCTCATCGCGATCACGGTGGTGCGCGACCTGTGGCAGCAGCAGCAGAAAGTCGACCGCATCCCCTACAGCGAGTTCCGCGCCCTGCTCGACGCCGGCCGCGTCGGCGAGGTGACGGTGGGCGACACCTACATCCGCGGCACGCTCGCCAAGCCCGAAGCCGGCGAGAAGCCGGAGTTCATGACCGAGAAGCTGCAGCCCGACATCGCGGAGTTCCTGGCCAAGTACAAGATCACCTACAAGGCCGAGCACGATTCGGGCTGGCTGAAGGCCATCCTGTCGTGGGTGGTGCCGACCGCGCTGTTCGTCGGCATCTGGCTGTTCGTCATCCGCCGCATGCAGACCGGCATGGGGCCGGAGGGCGGGCTGCTGGCGATCGGCAAGAGCAAGGCGCGCGTCTACCTGGAGAAGAGCACCGGCGTCGATTTCGACGACGTGGCCGGCGTCGACGAGGCCAAGGCCGAACTGAAGGAGATCGTCGACTTCCTGAAGGACCCCGAGGCGCACAGCCGGCTGGGCGCCCGGCTGCCCAAGGGCATCCTGCTGGTCGGCCCGCCGGGCACCGGCAAGACCCTGCTGGCGCGCGCCGTCGCCGGACAGGCGGGCGTGGCGTTCTTCTCGATCTCGGGCGCGGAGTTCGTCGAGATGTTCGTGGGCGTCGGCGCCGCCCGCGTGCGCGACCTCTTCGAGCAGGCACGCCGGCATGCGCCCTGCATCATCTTCATCGACGAGCTCGATGCGCTCGGCCGCGCCCGCGGCTCCTTCGCGCTGGGCGGCCACGACGAGAAGGAGCAGACGCTGAACCAGCTCCTGTCCGAGCTCGACGGCTTCGATCCCAAGGCCGGCATCGTGCTGCTGGGCGCCACCAACCGGCCGGAGATCCTCGACCCCGCCCTGCTGCGCGCCGGCCGCTTCGACCGCCAGGTGCTGGTCGACCGGCCGGACAAGAAGGGACGCGCCGACATCCTGGCCGTCCACGTGCGCAAGGTGAAGCTCGCGAAAGGAACCGACATCGGCCAGATCGCGGCGCTGACGCCGGGCTTCACCGGCGCGGACCTCGCCAACCTGGTGAACGAGGCGGCCCTGCTGGCGACGCGCCGCGAGGGCCAGGACGTGACGCTGGACGATTTCACGCGCGCCATCGAGCGCATCGTCGGCGGCCTCGAGAAGCGCAGCCGCATCCTCAATCCGCGCGAACGCGAGACCATCGCCTACCACGAGATCGGCCACACGCTGGTGGCGATGGCGCTGCCCGGCAGCGACCCGGTGCAGAAGGTGTCGATCATCCCGCGCGGCGTCGGCGCGCTGGGCTACACCATGCAGCGCCCGCTCGAGGACCGCTTCCTGATGAGCCGGACCGAGCTCGAGGACCGGCTGACCGTGCTGCTGGGCGGCCGCGCGGCCGAGATGCTGCGCTTTCCCTCGGTGTCGACCGGCGCCACCGACGATCTCGGCAAGGCGACCGACATCGCGCGCAGCATGGTGACGCGCTTCGGCATGGCGCCCGAGGTCGGGCCGGTGGCCTACGAGGGCGAGGCGGCGCCCTTCCTGACGCCGGTGCCCGGCGCGATGGCGGCCGGCCATTGGTACAGCGACGCGACGGCGGCCAAGATGGATGCCGCCATCCTGGGCATCATCAGCGCCTGCCTCGAGCGAGCGCGGGCCATCCTGGAGGACAACCGCGCCCTGCTCGACGAGACGGCGCGCAAGCTGCTGGAGAGCGAGACGCTGGGCGAGGACTACCTCGCCCCGCTCACCCGCCGCGTCGTCATGAAGAAGGCGGCATAAGGCGCGGCTGGCCGCGCGACGGCGCTCAGGGCCCGACCAGCCGCCGCTTCAGTTCTATCGCGATCAGCTCGTCGGTGAGGGCCGTGGGATGGCCGTCGTGCGGGAACTGCAGCTCGCCGAACGGCCGCCCGTGCGTCTGCTCGGCGACCGACAGCAGCGGCACGTCCTGCGCGCGCAGGCGATCCAGCACCGCCGCGAGGCGATCGTCGCCGTCGAACCACGAATGCACGACGATCAGCGGCGCGCCCAGCCGCTCACGCGCCAGTGCCTGCAGGCGCACCACCATGGCGACGAAGAGGTCGGCCTGCGCCTCCTGGCGCTGGCGCTCGCCGATCCGGCGCACGAACGGCAGGTGCTTGCGCGCGAGATAGGCGAGGCCGGCGAGCGGATCGGCGAAGCGATGCTCGCGAAAGGTGCCGGTGTGGCCCGGCTCGCCGCCGCCGAGCACGTAACGCGGCGACTCCGCGAGCCATTCGGCATCGCCGGCACCCCATTCGAGCAGGGACGGCGTGATCCAGGTCACGACGGCAGCGACGCCCCGGTAGCCGTCCAACCGGCCGACCTCGAAGGCGCGCACGAGATTGTTCACGGCGTAGCCCGGGGCCGAGAAGTTGACGGTGCGCACCCGGCCGCCGGTCAGGGCGGCGAAGCGGGCGGGCAACGTCTCGTCGTCCGACAGGCCCTGGCCGAACATGACCGAGGCGCCCATGAAGAGGTAGGTCGGCGCGCCGGCCGGCGCCGGCGGCGTCGTACGCGTGCCCTCGCCGGTCGTGGTGTAGGTGGCGCGATAGAGCGTGCGGCCGTCGTAGGTCGCGGTCTCCACGATCGTGAGGCCGGGCAGCAGGCGAAGGCCCAGCACCGGCTCGGGTGCAACCCATTGCGCCGGCGTGCTCGTGCGCACGACGGCCGATCCGTCGCCGGCGGGCGACAGCAGATCGGCCAGGACATTGAGCAGGCTCACCGCAGCCGCCAGCGCGCTCGCGAGCAGCGCGCCCGTGCGCCAGCGGTCGCCGGTCAGCAGGGCGACGCCGGCAAGGCCCAGGACGACGGCGAGGACCGCGCTCCACGCCGCCGACGACAGCGCGATGGCGCCCGCGACGAACCCGCCGAGCAGCAGCGCGGAAAGAACGGTGTTGCGCACGCTCCGCCTCATGGCCCCTCGCCCACTTCACTCACCAGGAGCTGAAGAGCATGCCCGCCGTCCCGTGGGCATCGCCACGATGGGTGGTCGGCCCGCAGAACATCGTCCATCCGCAGCCGCACCGCTTCGAAGTGCAATTCGGCATCTGCGTCGCGAATGCGAAGCAACACGATTGCATTACCTTGATCGACATCAAAGCCTCGCGGCATTGCCGTGCGCATCTTGTCTAGCAAGCAAGCAGAACAACACAAGAGGCGTAACATGCGACGGCTTCAACTCTTGTATGTAGTGCTTGCTCTGTTTCTCGGTGCGCTCGGCGTTTCGTGGGTGACCCATGGGACGGGCATCGTCCGCAACGATCCCGACCGGCACATCGCGATCCCCACACCGCTCACCATGCCGCTGCAGGTCAAGGCGGCATACAACGACCAGGACATCTTCTTCCGCTACCGCTGGCCCTCGGCGCGCCCGGGCATCCATCACGACGTGCTGGTGTTCCAGGGCGGGAAGTGGGTGGTGCGGGGCGAGGCGGCAGCGGGCTCGGAGCCGAACGGCCTGGCCGAGGATCGGGTCGCGATGATGCTCGACGACGGGGGCGTGCCCGAGTTCGGCCGCTATGGCGGCTACATCACCGTCGGCGACGGAATCACCACGTTCAGCCAATCGGCCGATGCCAAGGCGGTACGGGCACATCCCGATCTCGGGCAGCGGATGAAGCAGGTCGAGGTCTCGAAATATCTGCCGGCAACGCGGCGGGTCGTCGGCGACTGGTCGGCGCTCGTCTCCGAGTCAGAGCTCGCCGCCCAGCGCAAGGCCGGCTACTTTCTCGATCTGTGGCACTGGCGCGCCCATCGTTCCAATCCGTTGAACATCTCCGACGACCAGAACATCGGCGCCGCGCGCCTCGGTGACGCCGGCCGTTCGTCCTACTCGACGAACTGGGACAGAGAGGCCAAGCAGCCGAAGCTGATGCTGGATCCGGCAAGGGCCGGCCGTAAGGGCCTGCGCTGGGACGACATCGTCCAGGGCCGGCTGGGCTTCGGCGACATCTACTATCTGCGCGCCGACCAGGCTGTGCCGTTCGATCCCAAAGCCGGCTGGGCCGAGGGCGACACGCTCCCCCGCCGCATCCTGACGCCGGCCGACGGCTCGCGCGGCGACATCGCCGTGAGCGGCGAAGGGCGCTGGAAGGACGGCTACTGGGACGTGATCCTGCAGCGGCGGCTCGACACCGGGCACCCGCTCGACGACAAGATCCTGCGCGACCAGGGCGCCTACCAGGTCGCCTTCTCCGTGCATCGCAACGCCCAGCAGGAACGCTGGCACTACGTCTCGCTGCCCTTCTCGCTGGGCCTGGGCCGGCCGTCCGAGATCGTCGCCGCGAAATTCACCGGCGCCGCGCCGGACTGGCGGCAGGCGTGGACCGACGTGACGCTGTTCTATCCCGGCCAGGTCAGCTGGCCGCTCCTCAACAGCAAGAAGCACGCCGGCGCCACGAGCATCGACAAGGGCGTGCCCGTCAAATACCGCCACAGCGAGTCCCAGCTCGCGCACTACGGCGTGGAGGCAGAGTTCGCCGATGCGATCCGTCGCCAGTGGTTGTTCACCGTGTTCGCCGGTGTCCTGCTTATCGCCGGCTTCGGCATCGCCCTGAACCTGCTCGCCCCCAAGCAAGGAGTCTGACCATGGCCGCCTATCACGTCGTCCTGGTTCATTTTCCGATC
>Ga0172374_1000171_pt1 | contig 54784 bp, 53 predicted proteins | sample LakKiv3m_FD_114536 | JGI IMG/M metagenome (GOLD analysis project Ga0172374, IMG submission 114536) | Freshwater microbial communities from Kabuno Bay, South-Kivu, Congo - kab_092012_10.3m | ecosystem: Environmental > Aquatic > Freshwater > Lake | place: Democratic Republic of the Congo... | reverse complement strand
TCGGGCGCAGCCAAGAAGGGATCGAATCGCGAGACGAGCTCGCGAGTCGCTCGGTCGGCGTCAGTGACCACGAGGAGGTCAGAACCAGGCGCCACCAGCATCGTTCTGCCCACGTACGGCCGGTCGAAGTCGCCCAGATCTCTCCGGGTGCAGCAGACCCAGTTCTGCTCGAACGGGTCGAACACCCACAGGATCGCGCTGAAGTCAGGGTCCCACATGACGACGTACCGTCCGCCGTGTGCGAGATCTCCTGACGGCACGCCGCGGAGTTGCGACAGCTCCTGTGAATCGAACTTCATGTTCTGGTGATCGATGCCCGTATTTCCGATCTTCCGGAACCCCTTCTCCAGCAATGAGACGTACAGCGTTCCGGCGTAGGGTACGGGCAACGAGGGCCCCAACACTGAGGCCGAGGTCAGTGCTTGCAGTGGAGTCAGCTTCTTCTTTGGATCAAGTGGGCTCTTGAGCGCTTTGCTCTTACGCATGGCCCAGACCGTTTCAAACCACGTACTGATCAGTACATCCGCAGTGGTCCTGTGCAGCAATCCCGCCGACGCGACCGCTGCACCGCGATGCTCAGCGCTGCGCCCCGTGTAGCCGCGGAGGTACTCGATCACTCCCTGTTCTGCGGTCTTCATCGCGCGCTCGATCGGGGCTTTGTCCTCGGGGGTGTAAACCCGCGAGTATCGCAGGCCGATACCGAGATCCTGAAGCCGTCTCTTCGTCAGTGCGGCCACATAAGGCTTGCCGTTATCGATCACGAGCGTCTCTATTGCCACGAACGGTCGCGGCGCAGAGGTCGCTAGCGGCGCGTCGGACGCCTCCGATATCGCCTCTACTTCGGCCATCAGTTGAACACCCGTATCCCCAACCAACATCGTCGGCGGAACCGATGCTCGCGCGATCAGACGCACGATGGTCTCAGCCGTGGTTGTCTTCGCCAGCACGAATCCAAGGATGTATCTGCTGAACACATCGATGAGGATCGACATCTCGTAGCGCCGGGGAACACCGTCTTCGTCGAGCATCATGCAGCTCACCTGTGTCGTGTCGACCATGACCAGCTCACCGGGCCGGCTCGCCGCCATCCGGCCGTACTTGCCCTTCGGGTCCTTCGAGCCTGCAACCCGCTGCTTCGTGGACGGCGCCCAGTTCCTATGCTGTTTTCGAGCGTTTAGGTATCGACGCATGGATGACTCGCTGGGGAGCACAAACGACGGGTCCGCCGCGAGTATCCGTGCTCGAACATCGCCCAACTTGTGCGTATCAGTGATGTCAGACTCATCGCGTCGCTCGTCCAAGACCGCGTCGATCGCTTCGATGACCGCGGGGGCCGCGCGCCCACAGATCGTGTTCGCGCGAGGTGTCGCGCGATGATCCACCACCGCCAAGATGCTCGGATCTCGCAAGTAGGCGGCTCGTTTGCGATAGATCGTGCGGGTCGAGCGCGCCGTCACCCCGCGCCGAAGCAAGTACTTTCGGAGGCGCTTCACACGCTTCCTCAGCGGCCGCTTTGGATCGAAAGCTGCCACGACCACTCCCACTTCTCCCCCGGTTCCGTGATCCACGCCGGTCTCGAGGAGCAGAATCGCGTCGTACCAAATCTCAGCGATTCTCCCCGCGTACGAACGCTCCATGCCGACATCTTTCAGAGTGCGTTGCGGACGGTCGGCCGCAGGGATGCGACCAACCACTCTTACGTCCTCGCTGAGGGCGTTGAGAGTCGAGATCCTGAGAAGGTGATCATGGCCGTGTCCGGTCAGGATGAGGTGGGTCCCATCCGTCGCCGCAACGTCGTAGCGAAGCCCGCCATACTCGACGACTTCACCAACCTCGAACTGTCTGTGGATCTCAGTTGGCATGGCGCGCCCTCCCGTCAACCACTCTGACGTCGCTGAGGGGTCGGCTAACGTCGAAAGTCAGTTCGCGGTGCCAAAGCATGTGGAAGATCCACATACGAACGAGCAGGGGCGAATCGTCGAAGTGAGGCAACGCCGTAGCGATCGTGCGGTCGGGCTCCTCGAAGAACTTCGCGAGCTCGTGGCGTCGCTCCGGCCCGGGCGCGTACCTGTCGTCGGCGTAGGCATGTAACCACTCGAGGTTGCGGCGCACGCTGGTCTTCACGTCGTCGAACAGATAGTAGGCAAATCCCACGCCAGCACAGAACTCCCGCGTGAGAGCCGCGCCTTCCTTGAGCTTGCCGTCGATCAGACTGGACGGCCGCACATCCCACACTTCTTGCGTTCCAACGTCTCGCAGCACGAAGTAGTCGGGCACGTGTTCGACGCGAGTCGATCCACGCACGAACTTCATCTGGAACGGCTGAGAGAGGATCCCTGCAACCGTCCCCTGAAAATCGAGCAAGAGCAGCAAAGCCGCTTCAACCAGCGACGCGTACGCAACGTGACACCTCAGAGTCGCAAAGTAGTAGTCACCAGGTCTGTTCGGTTGCCCGCGCCGACGGGGCGGAACCGACCACGCCCGCCCTCGAACGAGGTGTCGAGTCTCGACCCGGTCGGACGCCCCGAACGCACGCACCACACCGCCGCGATCCCGCCATCGAAGAACGTCGGACTGAATGTCGAGTTGGTCTGGACTTTCCATAGCTGCCCTGTCCACGCCGCTGCCCGTTGCGAGCGTTTGACTGCCGTTTTACTCCGGCTTCCACCTACATACAAGTGGCTATTACAATAGCCACTACTCGAGTGTGCAATGCGATTCGTTCGCGAAGGTATCCCGCTCCACGACGGAGGTGGAAGTGAGTGACAACTCGACTACATCAGGTCGACCGAATGCAGGCCGGCGATCGAGGGCGCCGCACTCCTATCGTCGTGAGGTCGTCCTGATTCACAATGCCGGCGGAGCCCTGCCGAACGTCGAACGACTGATGGGCCGAACTTCGAACACACACGTCCTTGCCATCGTGCTACTGAACCTCGGGGCCAGCCGACACGCGAAGAAAGCTGTCCGAGCGTGGACAGGACAGGCCTTAGTGCACCTCGCGCGTCATGACACCCCTCTCTTCACGTTCAGTGGCGACGTCGCTCTCGCGAACGACATCCCCCTTCCGCGTTGCGTCGGCGTGTCTCAGGTCCTGGGCGGTGTACACCTCGTCACGCGACGATGGGTCATGCCCGGCGCTGACGGCTCACCTCGCGCGCTACTCGTTGGCCCCTCCACCGAGCCGCCGCTCACCAACTTTCACGGCTCACTCTGGTCTCACGACCTTTTCGGCTCCGACGACATTGAGGAAAGCTGCCACGTACCGGCGTTGATCGCAGACGTCGACTACGAAGGGCCTTTGCGGACTCAGTCCACCTATGTCGCGTTGAACGGGTCTCCTTGGCGGACAACCGATTCGCTTCCTCAGAGGCTCCTAGACCAGGTACGCCCTCACGTGGCCTGGTTCCGCTCGACAACCACGGACTCCGTTGCTCCCGCGCGAGTTCGAGCTGTTCGCTCCGGCCACACAGCAGAGATCGACCCTCACTCGCTTGTCGATCGGCCGCGCGGAAGGATCTCATCATGATGTCGCGCACGAAGTCCGCCACCGCCGATGAAGATCCGGAGACTAACGCTCGCACCGATGCGGCCGACAAAGAGGCAGCCATTGAGAGCACAATGACCGCTGTCCAGCGACTCTTCGACACGGCAGCGGCCCAAGGTCGTGATCTCAAGCTCGTTGTGGCCCTTCTCGACACGATCGTCCGTCTTATCACGGACAAGGGCACGGATGCGCTCGTCCCACAGGACGTTGGGGAGCCCCGCCGGATAATGCGTCCCGAGATCGGAGCGCACGTTCTTGCGATCATCGACTCCTTCAGCGACGACGAGGCGGCTCGCTTCCTTGGGATTGGGACTCGTCAAGTGCGGCGCCGTGCTCAGCAAGGCTTGTTGCACTTCTTCACCGTCGGGAACAAGCGCCGCTACGGAACATGGCAGTTTGACGATCGGTATGGTGTGTTACCAGGGTCAGGGAACGTGATCGCAAGCATCCCCTCGGAATGGTCACCCGAGGACGTCGCTTCATTCATGACGACACCCCAAGTTGCGCTCGACGTTCGTGGCCTTCGCCTTACGCCGCGAACGTGGCTCGCACTCGGGCTGGAACCGACATGGGTGGTAGGTATTCTCCGCGTCAACCGGCAGTAGCGCAGGTAGGTGATCGTCCGATCCTTGACCTTCGGCTCCGTGCTCGCCCGGGCGGGTCTTGCCTAGAGCAATCGCTACTCATACATCGGCGACATCCCAAGAACCATTGATGGAGCGGGGCTTCACGCTTTGAGCCCCGTCCGCAAGCGCTGTGGAATGGATGATCTTCACGTCGGCCGCAGAGCGGTCGATCGAGGTGCAGCCGACTACCGAACGAAGTGTCCTGTCTTGAGATCAACCGACCGACACCGGACCTGGCTTGTGACTGTGTTACGAGTGAATGCGTCGGCGGCGCTTCGGCAGTAGCGTCGTGTCGGAGCACTTAGTGCCGAGAGCGAGGGCCTCCGCGCGTTCCCCTGTGCGGCTCTTCGATGATCTGAACGTTGCTCAGTAAGACTGTCTCCGTCATTAGGAGATCGAGTGAGGCGATGAATAGTCGCGCGATCTGGTCGCAGTCGACCTCAGGACTAGGAAGATCTACTCGAAAGCGCTGGGCCTGCAGGCCGCCGTCATTGGAGAATGTGACAACGGCGTCGAAGACGGCACGGTATTCGGGCACGCGATCGTTCTCCGTATTCTCTACCTAGCCCGCAGCGATTGCTTGCGGAGTGGCGTTCTGATCGAGCTCCGCGGGATCCAGAACCTCGTCGACCAGCGTGATGCCGCCGGTCGAGCTCGCGGTGTGCATGAGCTGCTCGATCCACTTCACGTTAATCTGCGGCGCTTCAGGTTCGTCGAAGACAAAGCGTAGTGGGATGGAGGGGTGAATCCAGATCGTGGATCGGCCTCCAGGCTCACCCTCGGGGTGCTTCCACGACAAGGTGAAGCTCTCGTTGCGCCGCAGCTTCGTGGCGATGACGATCTTCAGGTGCGCGAGAGCGCGGTCATCGATGTGCACGGCATCGTCTGAGGAGCCGTAGATGAGAGTCGCCATGGCCTAACCCTAGTCGTGTAGCTGCTGCTAGACGGAGGTGACGACGCCGGTGTGGTCCGTGACGGTGCCTTCGGAGGGCTCGGTCACGAGGTACAGCCCACTAGGGGAATTCGCCGTGAAGGCGAGAGCTTCGATCCACTGACGGTTAATCGAGGGCTGCCGACTGCCGTGGTACTTAAACACCAGCGAGCTGCCGCCGTGTAGCCAGACGGTTGTGCGGCCGCCGCCGACGCTCGTGTCGTCCTTCCATGTGAACCCGAACGGTTCCCCGCGGCGGAGCTTGGCGGTGATGACGAGCTGGAGATGGGTGAGGGCGCGGTCCTCGATCTCGACTTTCGCCCCGCCCTCATAGATGAACTTGCCCATGGTGATGCCTCGCTGAACGCACGAACCGGTGTCTGGGGATGGACCCGCGCCTCGTGATAGATCCAGAATCACACACTCCTGCGTCTGGCTGGGACGCCTGGACACCATGAGAAATAGGGTGCGGACCACAAGTGGCTGCTACGCGAGTGAGCGGACGTCAGAGGTCGTAGTCTCGGAGGCCGATGTTCGGGCTGACAAACCCGATGGGTTCGTCGTGGTCTTCGAGCGACGAGGTTGACACCGAGATCGTTACCCGGCTCGCCGGCGTCACCAGGGCGCTCACGAGCTCGTTTCCGGCCGCCACGAACTCGATGAAGTCAGCGTTGCCGTTCGCGCGCTCCCGCACCTGTTGCTTGAGATCTTCGACGTCGGTCGCGGGAGCAAGGACGAAGGTCTCGGAGTCGATGCTCAAGCGCGCCCGGATCATCACTCGTGTCACATCTGCCACGCCCTTGATGGTAAACATCTCCGCAAGCCCGCCCACGCCCGTTGCAGGAACGGATGTTGGCTGGCACACTACGGCTCCTGGGGCATCCAGGTTCACAAACTCGGCATGGCGTTGGATTCCGTTCCGGGGGATCCTGGACGAACCAGGCGGCGCTGGGGTGTTCGCCTGGAGAGGCGATGTCGACGGGCAACGGCGTCGCCAGGGTTGCCTCGCCTAGGCTTTCCTCCCTCAGGCGAGGCACCCCGCTGGCGACGAGCTCGCGCTACACGCGAGATCCTCCAGGTACGTTTTCCGAGGACAATCGCGAGCGTTCTGAATTCGGAAACTGGCGAATGCCTTGGCGCGGCTCACAAGACGTCGGGAGTGTCCCGCGGCGGCGTGTGAATCAGAGTGCCTCTGTGTGGTTCACATGAAGGAGGGTTTGTCGCCCTCGGTTCCTGGTTTGTCGATGCCGAGGCTCGACCTGCTCCATTTCGATGGGTTGCGAAGGATGTCGACGACGAGGGCTGCGACGCTTCTGCGGGAGACTTCGGTGCCCTTGAAGGGTTCGCCTTTCTCGGTGACTTCGTATTTGATCTCGTCGTCGTCGGTGAGCCACGCTGGCCGAAGGATGGTGTAGTCGAGGTCCGACGCTTCGATGATGTCGGCGGCGCTTCGGTACGGCCCCAGCATCGAGCCGATCTGGCTGCGGTTCCATCGACCGAACTCCCCGGGCACCTCGTCATAGATCCCGAGCGCGGTGACGAAGACCAATCGGTGTACATCTGCTGCCGTCATCGACCTCACGATCGCCTTCGCCTGCTGGTCGACATCGCCGGCGAGGTTCGCATAGACAATGTCCTGACCCTGGATTGCAGCGTCGAGCTGCTCTGCATCCAGTACGTCGCCCGCCACGACATCCGCGCCTGCCGGTGCATTCGTGAGCTTTCCCTCGTCCCGTACGAACAGGGTGAGATCGAAATCCGTGTCGGACAGCAGACCGAGCGCCTGCTCGGCAACTTGTCCGCTGGCACCAAGAATCAGGACGCGAGTCATTCGGGCATCCCAGCACTGGTGTTCATGTGAGTGTCGAACCAATCGATCGCCAGTTCGGGGTGCTCACCGAAGTAGTTGTAGGCACGGAAGCGCTGGTCGGTGCCCTCGATCCAGTGCAACTTCTTGTCGGTCGCCGCGATGCTGTCGAAGATCTGCTCGATATCCCATGGGTAGGTGAGCGTGTCGTCGCGGACCTGGGCAACGAATGTGGGGACGCGGACCGCATGGCCGTGCAGCGCGGGCGACTGCTCGGCGACCCGGAACCCGGTCTCGCGTCGAAGCGCTTCATCGAACAGTTCGAGGCCGTCTTTGATGCCGGCGGCGTCGACGACGTTCTTCTCCACGAACGCGCGGGCGGAGATCGGTTGCAGGGCGATCATCACCTTGATGTGCGCGAACTCTTCCGGGTGCTTGTCCATCGCGACGAAGGTTGAGTCGGCACCGAGACAGACACTGAACAGGCCAGTGATCATCTCCGCAGTATCCGGACGCGACTTCGCATACCGGAGCGAGCCGATGACGTCCCGGTACTCGGTGAGTCCGATTCCGGCGATGTGGCCGTTGCCGTCGGCGCTGAGGCCGTGGTTGCGGAAGTCGTAGCAGAGGATGTTGTAGCCGGCGTCGTGCAGCGCTTTGTATTCCGGGAGGAAGTTCACCTCGAAGCCGCCATAGTCCTTCAAGCCGTCGAGGTGGCCTGCATATCCGTAGCGATTCCCGGGCAGGAAGTGGTTGTGGATGATCAGTCGGTTGGAGTCGGCGGGAATGAACCAGCCCTCCAGGGCGGTGCCGTCCGTTGACGGGAAGGTCACATCTTCGTATTCCAGCCCGACCTCATCCGGTCGGCGGTAGATCGGGGTGCGCTTGCCATGGGCCCAAAGCTGGACCAGCGGATCGATGACCTTGCTCGGCGCCACAGCGCCCATCACCTTGGTGACACCCTCGGTCAGCTTCTCTTTCGTGTCGCTCATAATGGATCGCTCCTCACTTTCCTTCCACACTTCCACCATCCTCGGCTGCCACCATGGGACAGATATGTCCCTGGACAACGCGCCCCCAACGGGCGACGATCACGGGCACAATGGCGTGGATGAGCGAACACGAACGGCGTAACGAGCTTGGGCTATTCCTGAAGGCACGCCGCGCGGAACTGACACCGGAATCCATTGGCCTGCCCCGGCGGACCGATACCCGCCGTCGCGTCCACGGGCTGCGACGCGAGGAAGTGGCCGCAGCCGCAGCGATCAGCACCGACTACTACACACGGATCGAACAGGGACGCCGCGGCGCGCCCGTCACCACCCTCGACGCGATCGCCGGCGCCCTGCGCTTGGACGACGCCGGACGCGCCTACCTGTACCGGCTCGCCTCCGCACACGAAAGGCCGCAGGAGTCTAGACGCCGCCAGATCGTTGCCCCGCACTACCTGCAACTCATCGACGAGCTGACCACCATCCCTGCGCTGATGCTCGGCCAGCGGATGGACATCCTCGCCTGGAACCCGCTCGCCGCCGCCCTGTACACAGACGTCAGCGCGATCTCGGCGCATCCCCGCAACTACGTCCAGCTGATCTTCACCGACCCGACCGTGCGGGAGCGGATACAGCCGTGGGACCGGATCGCACGCGAATGCGTCGCTCAGCTGCACATGGAGGTCGCGCGCGACCCACACGACACCCAACTGATCGCACTAGTGGGTCAGCTCTCCGTCGCCGACCAAGACTTTCGGCGCTGGTGGGGCGACCACCGCGTCGCCGTCCGCCACAGCGGCACCAAGACGTTTCGCCACCCCGTCGTTGGCGACCTCACCCTCAGCTGGGACACCCTCACCGTGGCGGGTGACCCCGACCAACAACTGATCACCCTTACCGCCGAATCAGGATCCCCATCCGAACAGGCACTGCGCGAGTTGGCCGCAATCACCGGCGGCCTGCGCTGACAAGCTCGCGCCACCGCATACCACTTCGGCGTCGCAGAGTGCGCACAGGCCTCTGAACATCTGGTGCGCTTCCCCGTCTGTGCTCCCCAGGGGCACTGGCAGGAGAGAGGAACAGACCGGCGAGCGATTGATAGAGAAGTAGAAGTATCCCTGCCGCTGGACGCCTGTGGTCGATTACTGCGGCGTCAGTCTGGAGAACTAGGTTCGAAATGCGGGATTGGCGAAGGGCGTTCGGCCCGCTGCTCCCGGTGCTCCGCAGTAGCACCTGCCGTGAGCGGCACCGCGTATACCGGTGGCGAAAAGCGAGGGAACTTTGGGAACCTACGACCAGTGACTGACTCACTGCTGACTTTGAGCACGAACTGCTTCGGAGTCGCAGTCCACGACTCGAAGTGCTGCGCGCCGACCCGGTGAAGCTCACCTTCGCTGGTGACCTGCGCAGCCTCTCCGCGGACGACGACGCTCCAATAGCTCGCGTCATCCTCTCCATCGACCTCCAGCGCCACGTGTGAGTTTGCGGCGACCGCAAGGAACTTCGAGTCGAAGGCTGTGCGGATGTAGATCTCGCGCTTGACGACGAAGTAGTTCACCGGGCGGATGTCCGGGTGATCGTCCTCTCCGAGGAACGCCAGCCGGCAGAGTTCGGCCGATCCGAGCAGGTCCCAGCATTGGGCTTCGTCGAGATCGGCCGGATGTGTGTGACGTACGGTCTTGTCCGAGGTCATAATCAGCTGTCCCTCCGTTCCCTTTCGATACTGCCCCGATTCGCTCTCCGTTGCCAGCGGCATCGGGATGCACCAGGGCGAGGCACAGGGCGGCGAGGCGCACGCAGAGCTGGTGCCGGGTATCCATCGCTGGACCCGTCTGCGAAGGCCCGCTCATACTGCGTGTGCATGACTGACGCGAGTCGCATCCGACCTCGTCGAGACGGTGAGCGTCGCGTAGTGCTAATTCCCGATGGCTGTGGTGTCTCCGCGCTCTTGTTCGGAGCTGAACGGTGGTCGCCAGACCAGTACCACGACGACGGCGATGAGGATGACTGCGGTGAGGGCGACGGGCACCGGGATGACGGGGTCGATGAGGACGAGCACTGCACCAGTAGGGACCACGATGTTGATGATGCGGTCGGCGTTGGGGCGAATGGCGAGGGCCCAGATCCCGAGAATGAAGACGGCAATGGGGATCGTGTACGCGAATGATGCGCCAGGGGGTTCGAGTTCGCTGTGCCCCGTGAGCACGTCGATTTCGACCTCGATGCCGGCGGAGAACGCGCCGGCGGCCGCAAAGATGAAGTAGTGCCCATAGCCGTAGGCGAGTGAGCTACTGAACCCGTCGATGGTGGTGTGGTGCGGCGGCCAGAAGTAGATCCACCATAGCGCTGCGGTGACGATCAGGGTGAGCGCTGAGATCCCGACCAGCGGTCCGAGCGTGTCCGCTTCGTGGAGGGCTTCGATGATGGCGTTCGCGGAGGCGAGCAGGCTTTCGCCGAGCAGGATGAGGGTGAACAGTCCGTAGCGTTCGGTGATGTGGTGCGGGTGCCAGGGGGTGCTGCCGGTCCGTTCGGCGACGATGGGTACCGTGAGTTCGGCGACGATAAGGACGACCAGCGCGATCGGGAATGCCCCTGCAGGGAGTAGCAGAGATGCGAGCCACAGTGCTTGGACGACGGCGATCCCGATCGCGTAGGTGATCGTGGCGCGCCGAGTCTGCCCGGCGGAGCGTGACGCTCGCAGCCATTGCGCGACGAGCGCGAGCCGCATGACTACGTACGCGTAGATGAGGATGGCGTAGTTGTGCTCTTCGAAGGCGGGTTGGATGCCGGCGGCGAGGACGAGCACTCCGCCCATCTGGACGATGGTGAGGAGGCGGTAGAGCCAGTCGTCGGTGTCGAAGGAGGTGGCGAACCAGGTGAAGTTCATCCACGCCCACCAGATCCCGAAGAACACGATGCCGTAGTTGATCAGCCCGTTGAAGACATGGTCGTCTGTGAGCTGGTGGTGGAGTTGGACGGCGGCGATGCTGACGGCGACGACGAAGACGAGGTCGAAGAACAACTCAAGGGTCGAGGCGGTGCGGCCGGGCTCGCGTGGATCGCGTGGCCGCATCGGGACGAGCCGAAACCGGGATGTTCTGACGGCGGCCATACGGAGCTCCTGGGGAGGCTGTGATGGGTGCGCCGAGTGTATCTTGGCGCACCCATCCGGAGGGTCAGTCGGGGATGACTTCAATGGTGTTGCGGCGGACCGGTTCGGTCGACATGGTCTTGGAGTAGGGGCTGCTGGCGTACTTCCGCAGGTAGGACGCGTCGACGGCACCGTTCGTGTCCTCGTCGTCGGCAGCCACGGCGACGAACGTCACGTCCTTCTCGACGCCGCCAGCGGAGATGCGACCGCGCCCTGTCTCCAGCGCCGGGCCGTACCATTTGCCTTCGGTGCCATTGAACGAGCGGATGAAGATCCGGTCGCCGACGGGCACCGACCAGATGTCCACAGACTTCGGGGTGGTGCCGTCTGCCAGTGCGACTGCGACGGTGAAGTACTCCTCACCGTTGATGCGGCCCAGTTCGTCTTTCGTCCATGTGCTCATGGTGCTTCCTCCCAGTGGTTCAGAGCTTGTCGGCGAAGAACGGTGCCAGCTGGCCGGCGGCTTCGTCGACGTACGGCTGCCGGTCGTACAGCGTCATGTGGTTGGCGCCCTCGACGACGTACAAGGTCTTGTCGGTGCTGGCGGCACGCTGGTGGGCGTCGTCGGTCATCCACTTGGATCCGGCGTCGCTTCCGGCGATGAAGAGCAGCGGTTGAGTGAGGAACGCTTCGGCCTTGTGGAAGGCGTCGTACGTGATGATCTGGCTCAGGCTGCGGGTGGTCATCCACCCGGGTGCGTTCGGGTGTTCGCAGCGCGGCGTGTGGTAGTACTCCCACGCTTCTTCGAGCTCCGGGTTCGGTGCGTCCTCTTTGTTCAGCGGGGCGAGCGGGTACTGGTTCTTCCCGTCGCCACCGGCGTCGCTGGTGCGCGCGTCGGCGCCCTGCTGCAGCGCGGGTGCCGCGTCGGGGTCGGCGATGGATCCGTCCCACCCGTTGCGGAACATCTGGCCGATGTTGACCATGCTGACCGTGCCGACCGCTTTGATACGCGGGTCGTCAATCGCGGCGTTGATGCTGTACCCGGCGCCGGCGCAGATGCCCATCGCGCCGATGCGGTCGTTGTCGACGTACGGCAGGGTCGTGGCGTAGTCGATGACGGCGGAGACGTCCTCGGTGCGGATGAACGGGTTCTCGAGCTGGCGGGGAGTCCCGCTGCTCGCGCCCTGGAAGGATGCGTCGTAGGCGATCGCGACCAGGCCGGATTCGGCGAGCTTGCCCGCGTACAGTCCGGCAGTCTGCTCCTTGACCCCGCCGCCGGGGTGGGAGACGACCACTGTGGGATACGCGGTGTCAGGATCGAACCCGTCGGGCCGGTAGATCACCGCGGCCAGGGTCGTACCGTAGCCGTTGCGGGTCTCGATCGACACCGCCTCGGTGGTGAAGGTGTTGGTGGTTTCAGCTGTCTGACTCATTGGAATCGTCCTCTCGTGTCAGTGATGGTCAGCCGCACACGGAGCCCGGCGTGGAGTCCATCTCACCTGCTTCCATGGTTGCGTACCAGGTCAGGCTGTGCCGGGTTCCAACAGGACCCGGCACAATCGCTCGACGCGGCGTACGGTCGTTCCCATGGCGCCCAAGAACGAACAGGCCCGCGATTTTCTTACCAGCCGTCGCGCGAAGATCACGCCCGACATGGCCGGGCTTCCAGTGAACGGCACGTACCGGCGAGTCCCGGGCCTGCGCCGTGAAGAGGTCGCGCTGCTGGCCGGGGTGTCGGTGGACTACTACACCCGCCTGGAGAAGGGCAACCTGTCGGGCGTGTCCGAAGACGTCCTCGATGCCGTATCCAAAGCACTGCAGCTCAGCAATGACGAACGAATCTACCTACTCGACCTCGCCCGCCTAGCGAACGCCGCCGGCCGTCCCACCCGCACCGTCCCCCGACGCCGCCCCGTCCCCCAACTGCGGGAGAACGTGCAGCGGCTGGTTGATGCGATGGCCACCGCTGCGGTCATCGCCCACGATCAACGACTCGACATCTACGGTGCCAACGCCCTCGGCCGCGCCCTGTTCTCCCCGGTGTTCCACAGCCCCACCCGCAGCACCGACACCACCCGACCCAACCTGGCACGCTTCGTGTTCCTCGACCCCGCCGCAGCCACCTTCTACCCCGACATCGACGCCGCCGCAGCCTCCTGCGTCGCTACCCTCCGCGCCCAAGCCGGCCACGACCCCTACGACATCAACCTGACCGGGCTGATCGGCGAGCTCAGCACACGCAGCGCCGACTTCCGCGCCCGCTGGGCCAAACACGACGTCATCGCCCACCGCGCCGGCACAAAGACCATCCGGCATCCCGACGTCGGCGACCTGCACCTCGGCTTCGAGCAACTCGACGTCGCCTCCGAAACCGGGCTCACCCTCTCCGTCTACGTCGCCGACCCGACAACACCCAGCGGAGAACGTCTCCAACTGCTCGCCAACCTCGCCATCTCCGAGAACGCAGCCCCTCAGCACTGACCAGCAGCCGACTGGAAGCACCAACCTTGTCTCCGTGCACCCCGCAGATCACGGTCCCACAACGAGCGGTTTCCGGAGCACCGTGAGCAGGCCCAAAGAGGGAGACGAGAAGACGAAGTTTGCGCGGCCACAGACGATGCGGCAAGCGTGCGCTGGGCTTTGGAGCGCGCCAGTGGGTCCGTACGCGAGAATACGGCGTCGACGTATCTCTGGCTGTCGGAATCTGTCGACGCAACCGTCGAGGAACCACATGAAGCGGACGATTCGCGAAAGGCGCGCACGTGCAAGGATTAAGAGGTTGCGGTCCGAGCGTTCCTTCTCCGGAGACTGGCTATGCGCCCACCACAGTCCAAGCGGAGACGGTCGCTCGCCACGCAGTCCCGAGACGCTGAGCGCTACGAAACGCTGGCGTGAACTCCCCGTCGCTGAAATGTCGGAGGTTCCTCGTAACGTCGACTTGCCGGATTCTGACGGGACCGAAACCCCTCGCTCCCGCAGACGGCGATGGGGACACAGGAGGCAAGAGTGGGGACTCTCAGCAACCTTCTCAACGACATTCGAGAACAGATCGAAGCCGAGGACGACGCTCTCAATGAGGCGCGCGCACGACTGTCATTCGTACGCAGTAAAGCCGGATCGTTCTACGGAGCGCTACGCACTTATAGGAGCGGATCGCTGGCAGCGCACACCATGAACCATCCAGTCACGGACGGAGATGGCGGACTTGTCCTGAATCGCAACTACTACCCGGGACTCGGACCCGAAGGCACAGGCACCGAAGCACCCGCAACCATCGTGAGCGAGCTCGTCACTCACATCGGTCCGCTGATCCGCGGCGAATACCCTGATGCCAAGGTCCACCAGTCGAAACGCGGACCCAAGATTCACTTCCACTCGCCTCTCGCCGACGGCAGTGACCCGACCGTCGATCTCGTCCTCGCGTTGACCCGCAAAGAAGGATCGGGGATCTGGATTCCCAATCTCGAAGACGACAGCTGGGAACCCTCAGACCCCGAACGGCATATCACGCTGTTCAACAGGGGTGCCGCAACGTTCCGATCCACTCGTCGACAGATCATGCGGCTCGCGAAAGCGTGGAACAAGCAGTTCGTCAAGCCGGGCGCATCGTCTTTCGAGATGTCCGTCTGGGTGTGGGAGTTCGTTGAACCCGGGATGGGCATCGCGAAGGGCCTCGAAACGACGTTCGCCGAAGCAGCGAACCGGCTCGAAGCAGAGGAACCCACACCTGACCCCGCGGAGGTTTCTCCGGATCTCAGGTTGCTGATCGACTCGAGGACGATGGCTGCTCGGCTGAGGAAGGCCGCCGACCATCTGGCGGCCGCGCGAACGGCGAGCGACGACGACGACGTGAGGACCGCGCTCAGCAACGTTTTCTGGAACTACGTCGATGCACCTGCAACTGCGAGCCTCACGGCATCCGTCAAGACTCTGAAGGCAGCGACCCCCGTTGCCGCCGCCGCCCTCGGCGTGGCGGTCAGCGGAACGACTGTGGGTGCGAACATCGCCCGGGCATACGGCGGCACCGGCCGGCCATGAGGCCACCCTGGAGCCAGCCACCGTGGTTCGACATTCCGGGCCGCCGTGTCGCTTTCATCCGCGAGCTTCGAGCTCTCGGATACTCGCGGCTTGGAGGCAGTAAGACCCCTAATTCTGGGTTCGTCGTATCGCTGCTTCTTCACCCGGACGGCATCCCCGAGCGGCGTGTCACGATCCAGTTCCTGCCGCGGTCTCCGCTCATTCCCCGCGTGCACGTCGACGGCCCCGCCGAATCGCCGCACCGATACGCTGATGGCACCCTGTGCATGTGGCACCCGGACGATTCGCCGCCAGCTATATGGGCGCCGAGCGCAGGCGCAGCCGATCTCGTCACGCGAATCGCTGTACATCTCCTCAAAGAGGAGTGGTTCCGGCGCACGGGCGAGTGGATCGGCGACGAGGTTCAACATCATCGACGTGACGACGCCAACGATCCGGAGCAACAATGAACCCCTCCCCTGCCCCCACCCTCGATGCCACCTCATCCGCCGCGTGGCTCGCCGGGGATGGCGCAGCAACGATCGCCGCCGCCGTCGTCGGCGCGCTGGTCCTGGTCTTCGGTTATGTCGTGCAGCAATCGATCGCACGCCGAGATAAACGAGCACAGGTCTACAGCGAAGCCGTGCGCGCAGTCGAGGACTACATGGAAGCACCGTTTCGTATTCTTCGGCGCGACAAGTCCGTCGAGACCCAACGCGCGCTGACGGAGGACATCAGCGAAATACAGTCACGAATCTCCTACTACCAGGCGGAGCTGAGCATCTACGCCTCGAACGACATAGCTGAGGCCTATGCAAGGCTCGTCGCCTCCGCCCGTCGTGAAGCGGGAGACGCGATGACAATAGCGTGGACCACGAGACCTTCCCGCGGGAGTGCGGTAGTTCCGTTGAAGTCGCGATTTAGCCGCGCACGAACTGATGTTGCCCTCGCAGTGGTTCTCGAGTTGATGAGGCGAGATGGTCGAGGAGGGCGACGCAGGTGAAGGCGAGGATCGCCTCCACTAGCTCGCGTGCAAGTCGAGGTATTGCGCGTCGTCGATCAATAGGATCCGGAGTCAACTCGATCGACGGGACTCAGTACGCACTGATACGGGCGTGTGCCGGTCGGACCCGATCTTGGTGGCCGGGATCCTGTCTCTTCACGTCCCTCGTCCACTCACACTCGTGCAATGACGGTCAGCCCGGATCCGTCTGGGCGCGCGCGCCAGTCCTTGGGACCAACGATCGTACCGGCCGCCGTTCGGTAGGACGAGACAGCAATAACGAGGTCGCCTCGGGTGTTCTGCATGAGTTCCGCGTCTACATCCACACCGTCAGCGAAGACGAGACGGAGGTCACGGGGACTCGCCCAGAAGTCCCCAGCGACCGGATCGGTCCGCAGGTGCGCCCCCGGGTAAAGGTGCGTGTTCGCGGAGTGCATGGTCAGCCCGAGATCAGCCATACATCACCCCTCTGCCCGTGGCGGATAACAACTGGACCTCGTGACGCTCCCTCCTGAACGGTCGACCTCGTTGCATCGCTGAGCCAGGACCTGAAGCCGCAGTCATCATGGCTTCCACTCTAGATCGGCTACCCGTTCAGGTAGAAGAAACTACCCGGACGGGGGAGCCCACGGCGACCGGTTCGTCAGGAGACTTAGGGCATGTCTCTTACCGCGACCATCTCCACTGGTGCCGCAATCTCACTCGTTGCGAATGAGCTGCTGCGCGCGGCTGAGCGTACAAGCGTCGCCAGTTCCGGCGAATTGGATCAACTCGCCGATCTTATCGATGGCTCCGAGCGGGTGTTTGTACTGGGCGCTGGCCGCTCCGGGATCGCGCTCCGGATGACGGCGATGCGCTTGATGCATCTCGGCCTGGATGTGCACGTCGTCGGCGATGTCACGGCTCCGGCTATCGGTCCCGGCGACGTTCTTCTGACTGCGAGTGGGTCAGGGACGACCGAGTCCATCGTACGAGCCACGGAACGCGCTGCAGCTACAGGTGCTCGTGTAGGTCTGATTACCACGACGGAGACTTCCCCTCTGTCCGATCTCGCCTCTGTCGTGGTGCTCGTCCCTGCCGCTCAGAAGCTCGACCGCTCGCCCGGATCTTCGGCACAGTACGCCGGCAGCCTTTTCGAACAGACCGTAGTCCTCATCGGGGATGGCATTTTCCATGCGCTGTGGCAACGCCAAGGGGCTAGCGCTGACGACCTCTGGCCACGGCATTCGAATCTCGAGTGACCACGGACACAGTTCGACCCCAGAATAGAGAAGGAACCCAATGAAGCTGCAGTTTGCAATCGACACGCTGAGCACTGAGAAGGCACTGGAGCTCGCCGCCGCCGCGGCAGAGCACGTCGATATCCTCGAGCTCGGCACTCCGCTCATCAAGAGTGAGGGCCTTTCATCCATCAAAGCGCTGAAGGACGCCCACCCGGACAAGATCATCTTCGCCGACCTGAAGACGATGGACGCCGGAGAGCTTGAGGCCGACATTGCTTTCGGTGCCGGCGCCGACCTGGTGACCGTTCTAGGTGCGGCCGACGACAGCACCATCTCGGGCGCAGTGAAGGCTGCGAGAAAGCACGGCAAGGGGGTCGTCGTCGACCTTATTGGGGTTGCCGACAAGGCTGCTCGCGCGCAGCAGGTCATCGGACTCGGCGCTGAATTCGTCGAGATGCATGCGGGTCTGGACGAACAGGCCAAGGACGGTTACTCGCTCGATAGCCTCCTCCAGGATGGCGAGGCGTCCGGGGTTCCGTTCTCAGTTGCCGGTGGTGTGAACGCGGACAGCATCGCCGCCGTGCAAGCGGCGGGCGCAACCATAGCGGTCGCTGGCAGCGCCATCTACAGCGCCGACAACGTCGGCGATGCGGCGGCCGCGCTGCGCGCGAAGATCTCCTGATCTATACACCCAGCCAAGAAGGGTTCGGGAGTGACAACAGCCGCTTCCGAAGCCTTCCTCGCTCGCAATCCCTGATCGACAGCAATCCGTTGCCGTGCCCATGCCCCCTCCGCACCTCCCGCGCCGCGATACAGTGGCAGGCACCCAAGGCTGGCCTTGCGTGGCGCGCAAACCTGGAGGATCCTGAAGATGATCCCGTGACGATCTGCTGGGGAACGAGGTTGGGGACGCCTCATGCGGGATGCCACGCCCTGGTCCGCGGACTGCGACGGGCATCCCGCTCCCAAGGCCACGAACACCGGGGAAACGCATGTGTAAAGCCTCGCCACCGCACGCCTCTGGCACACCGAAGAGCGCGCTCGGCGATAGCTGCTCCCCCAGCGTTAGTTGAGCGCCGGGCGGTAACGGCTCCTGAATCGGGCGTCTCCATCACGGCACCGTTTGGGCTCGGGGCTTGTAGGACCAATGCGCGCTTGTACCATAATTACCGCACGCTCGGTCAGTAATTTGCTCTGGGCGCGCGCGACCGCAATCACGACGACGAAGTCAGGAGACCCGCATGATCGAGGCATACATTGTGGACGGCGTCCGCACCCCGGTCGGCCGATATGGTGGGGGCCTGTCTTCGGCGCGTCCAGACGACCTCGCGGCTCTCGTGGTTGGAGAGGTCGTCCGCCGGGCGGGTCTCGATCCGGCCAGCGCTGAGATCGACGATGTGATCCTTGGCGCCGCCAACCAGGCCGGCGAGGACAATCGCGATGTTGCACGCCTGGCGGTGCTGCTCGCGGGACTGCCGGATACGGTCCCCGGCATTACGGTCAACCGCCTGTGCGCCTCGGGGATGTCCGCTGTGACAATGGCGGCCCAGGCAATCCGTGCGGGAGATGCCGACCTTATTGTCGCCGGTGGCGTGGAGTCGATGACTCGCGCCCCGTGGGTGCAGGCCAAACCGGAGAGGTCGTGGGCTAAGCCTGGTGTCTCGTTTGACACCGCGATCGGCTGGCGCTTTCCTAACCCGCGACTCGTCGCGCGTGACAAGGCCACGTTTTCCATGCCCGAAACGGCGGAGGAGGTCGCGCGCCTCGATGGCATCACGCGTGCAGCGGCCGACGCATTTGCGATGAGGTCGCAGCAGCGTGCCGCCTCAGCCGTCGCCGCGGGGCGCTTCACCCCAGAGATCGTCGGCGTGCCTGTGCGTGACGGCGAGGTCCTGGTCGACGAGGGGCCGCGCCCCGAGACGACCCTCGACGCGCTTGCGGGCCTGCGCGCAGTAGTCGCGGGCGGTGAGGTGGTGACAGCAGGCAACTCCTCCAGCCTGAATGATGGGGCCTCCGCTCTGCTTGTCGCCAGCGGGGAAGCCGTCGAGCGCCACGGATTCGTGCCCCGTGCACGCATCGTCGTCGGCACCTCCGCGGCCATTGCTCCCGAGATCATGGGCCTTGGTCCTTTACCGGCGACGGAAAAGGCACTGCGCCGTTCCGGACTGTCACTTGATCAGATTGGTTCTGTTGAGCTCAACGAGGCGTTCGCCTCCCAGTCCCTTGCGTGCATCCGTCGGCTGGGCTTGGACGAGCAGCGCGTGAATGTAGACGGTGGCGCCATCGCCCTCGGTCATCCGCTCGGATCGTCCGGCTCCCGACTGCTCGTCACTCTCCTCGGCCGGATGGAACGCGAGGGCTCGCGCTACGGGCTCGCCACACTGTGCGTCGGCGTGGGCCAAGGAGCCGCTGTGATCCTCGAGAAGGTGTGAGTGCGATCGGAGCCGTCGCGGCAACCGGCCCTGTCTCGCAGCGACCTGGCACGGCGTCGGTGCCGCTCCCTCTGCAGGGCCGAAGGTTAGGTTCTACGCTGATCAGCGAAACCGCCCGCAGTACTCTGACCGTTGCACCTAACGAAGCCTTCTCACGTCACACATAAATGAACTGCCGGTACAGCTTGTCCAGTTGCAGTCGGCTCTCGTCCATACCATGTTCGTCTTGAGCGTCCGAGGCCGCCAGCAGACGGGTCTCTTCATCTGTGATCCGCTCGCACAACTCTTGGAGATTCTCACAGAACGCTTCCGAATGCGGGGAGTCCGTTTCCTCAACCGCCGTTTCGGCATCCACCGTCTGACCGGTCGAAGCCGGCGTCACGTGATTCTCTTCGTTGTAAGCGATCTGGCGGCGCCGACGGCTTGCAGTCTCCTCGATCGCCTCGGTCATCGCGGGGGTGACTGCATTCGCGTACAGGATCGCCTTTCCGTTGACGTTGCGGGCCACACGCCCGATCATCTGGATCAGTGCACTTGCCGAGCGCAGGAAGCCCGCGCGATCTGCGTCAAGGATGGCGATCAGCGAAGCCTCGGGAATGTCGAGTCCCTCCCGAAGAAGGCTGATACCGATCAAGATGTCGAACTCGCCGGATTTCAGACCGTTGAAGATCTCGGTGCGTTCCATAGTCTTGAACCCGGAATGCAGATAGCGCACGCGGAACCCTTGGGCGGCTATGTAGTCGTTCAACTCCTCGGCCGACGCCTTTGTGAGCGTGGTGATGAGTACGCGATCGCCGGCCTCAACGCGGGCCCTGACCTCGACAAGCAGGTCCGCCATTGCGTCGGTCTTAGGGCGCACCTCGACGACGGGGTCAAGGAGTCCGGTGGGACGCACGACCTGTTCAACAACGCGCCCCTGTGAAGTCCGCAGTTCATACTCGCCGGGAGTGGCGGAGACGAAGATCTCCTGCGGTTTGATCTTCTCGAACTCCCGAAGGGTAAGCGGGTGGTTGTGCTTGGAGGAAGGGAGCCGAAACCCGCAGTCAATCAGCGTGTCCTTGCGTGCGCGATCGCTCTTGTCCATTGCAGCGATTTGCGGCATCATGACGTGCGACTCGTCGACGAACAGAAGCCCGTCCTTTGGCAGATAGTCAAGGAGCGTCGTCGGCGGCAGTCGAGGATCCCTCCCGCTGAAGTAGCTCGCGTAATTCTCCATGCCAGAGCAATAGCCCGCTGTCCGCAGCATCTCGATGTCGTTCGTAACGCGGTCGTAGAGCCGTTCGGCCTCAGCCAGCCGGTTCTCAGCGTTGAGCTGCGCCAGGCGTTGTTCGAGCTCCACCTCGATCTGGTCGGCGACCGCAGCTGCCTGGGTGTGAGATGGCGCAAACAGTGTTTTCGGAGACACGGCGTATCGGTCCGTGTCTCGAACGTATCTGCCCGATGCGGCATCAATGAAGCCCAATGCGGAGATCACGCCGTTGTTCAGTGTGACCCGAACGGCGAGGTGCTCGGAATCGGCAGGGTAGATGTCGACCGTGTTCCCGTCGATCCGGTATGTGCCTCGCTTGAGTCGACGGTCGGCGTGACCGTATTGCAAGTTGATCAGGCGCTGTTCGAGGCGATCTACCGTGATGGGTGCGCCGACGGCGAGATGCACCTGGAGCGCCCGGTAGTCGTCGGGATCCCCGAGCCCATAGATCGAAGAGACTGAGGCTACGACGATCGTGTCGCGTCGCTCGATGAGCGACTTAGTGGTGGAAAGGCGCAGCCGTTCGAGCTGCTCGTTGATCGACGAGTCCTTCTCAATGAAGCTATCGCTGGCCGGAAGGTACATCTCCGGCTGAAAGTAGTCGTAGTAGGAGACGAAGAACTCCACGGCGTTCTCCGGGAAGAACTGTCTCATCTCCTCGTAGAGCTGCGCGGTCAAGGTCTTGTTAGGGGCAAGGATCAGTGTCGGCCGGTTCAACCGATGGATCACATTGGCCATCGTGAACGTCTTCCCGGAGCCGGTGATCCCCTTCAACGTCTGGTGCGTTGCGCCACCTTCAATCCCGGCAACGAGCCGGGCAATGGCATCGGGCTGGTCGCCCGCCGGCGTGTACTGCGAGTGCAGAATGAAAGATCCTGATGACACGGTGTTGTTCCTTGATTCGTGTGAGAGCAGTGCGCCGTACATGCCCCAAGCTGAAGCTGTATCAGCTTCGCGGGGGTCAGGAAGGATGTCAACCATCTCAGACAGGCGCTGATATCCGAGGAGCACTGGGTGCGCCGCGGTTTCATCCGACTGGGCGACGACGCCGCCGCTGAGGCGAGTCCCGACCGTCCACCTGCGCCCCCAAATACCGACGACGCCGGACAAAACGAAGCCTAAGGCTCTCTCCACATGACGGGGAGGGAGCTGTCTCACGATCCTTACCCCCTCGGGCCCGAGGGGGGTACGACTCTAGGCAGTCGATCGCTTCGTTGCCCGAGCCGTCCGCAGCCGTGACGGCACACGCGGTGATCGCGAATCATCGGCCATACCGAGAACGGGGACGAGACCGACGCCTGCGGCGAAGTCGATGTCTGTTTCGAGCTCCCCGCGTCGATCTTCTCAAGGTCTGCGAAAACCACCTTGTCAGGGCGCAAGTTCTTGATGACGATGATCGCGGACAGCCCCCTCTCAGCACTCTTCGCGCCCCCGAACGAGTGGGCAACATCCCGTTTGAGTGCGGTAGTCACTACACTTTCGGGCAGTGAGGTCTCGCCGCACGAGATGGAAAGGCCCAGAACGAAAGTGAAGTACCTAGATGTCGCATGAGACGTCAATCTGGCCGGTGCTGCGAAGCGTGGCTGCGGTGGTAAAGGCTCCTCTCGACCAGATCGCGGACCGGCTGAGGCAGGCTCTCACTCCGCTGATTCCCCACCGTGCGCTCGTCATTTTCACGGAGGACTGCACCGGCCGACCGCAAAAGAAGGCCGGAGACGAGGACGTCATTTCTCGGGTTTCGATCGACGAGTTGGACGCTCTACGGGCGAACGTCAACGAAGACGAGCCATGGGAGGGCGACGCAGTCGTGGGTGGGAAAGTGTGGCCGCTTCTCGTTCTGCTGCACGGGCAAAGCAGGGCTTTGCTGGTGATCGTCGATCCGAGGTCATCTGCGACCGTCGACGACAGAGAAATGCTGACCTACCTGTGGAACCTCGCTGCGGGGCGCATCCAAGAGAAGGTGGCCGATGCCCCACCCTCGTATCTATTGGAGTCGCGCGCCGCATCGGCTGAGCGTGTGCGAGTGACGACAGAGCTCACCGATCTGCAGTCCACGACTCTCGAGACGCTTCTCGCTGCCTTGCGGTCGCCGACGTTGGACGACACAGCGGCCAGGTCGGTCGTCACCGACTTGACTGCCGAGGCGCTGATCCGTCTCCGAACCCTGACAGATCGCACCGCAGACCGTGTCGAAGAGCCTGTGCATCAGGCGTTCGAACGTCTCCGAGACGACCTCCGGCCATTGACGCGGTTCAAGGGCATAGACGTGGAGTTCGTCGAGCCTCCAAGAGACGGACGTGCGCTCCCCGGGGAGGTCGCACACGCCGCCCGCGCCATCGTGCGTGGAACGGTTCTGGCGATGATGGAACAGTCCGCGGTCACTCGGGTCCGAACACAGTGGGGATGCGATGGAGAAAACCTGCTCATCAACATCCGCGATGACGGTGGTGGTGAGCTGGCGCCTACTGCACCAAACTTCAGCCGCTTGGATCGACAAACGGAGGCGCTCGCGGGGCATCTGACGGTGGAGAGCACGTCCGGGTGGGGGACCAGCGTTTCGGTCTCGTTGCCGCTAGACCCGCCGGCAACCCAACCTCATGACATAGCTGGATGGAACCTCGCTTCCCGTGAGCTTGAGGTGCTGCAGTTGCTGGCAGCGGGAAAGCGCAACCGTGCGATCGCCTTGTCGCTGAGGATCAGCGAGAACACGGTCAAGTTCCATGTGCGCAAGCTATTCCAGAAGATGAACGTAGCTTCCCGCGCCGAAGCTATAGCCATCGCGCACGCCCACGGGATCCAATGACTCCGATTAGAAAACAGCTCCACTCTCGAGGGGAGAGGGGCGCAGCCCAATCGCCCCCGTATAGTGCCTCCAAAAGGCCAAAGTCCGCTGGAGGCGCATCCAGGTCGTTGCTTATTCTCTAGTCTGTTTGCCACCGATCGTGTCGAGTCCCGCACCACGGCGGGTGTCCTCTCTTACCGAGGTTGACAGCGGAACGTCGTCGACAACTGCAGTGAACAGGTCAACAGCTTCCGGCCGCATCGTTGACTGGTCCGGTGAGAAACGATATCCGGATTCGTCGGGTTCGTTGTCGCCGCCACGGACAGCCATAGACATCTTGTCGAACACAACCTTTTCTCATTCAACAAATGTCAGTAGAGCCAAGTGCCAACATCGTGGACGATGCCTACAACGCCCGGACCACCGACGGCCCGAGCGTTGTCCCGTCACGATCAGAAATCAGGCACACATGACAACTTCCTTCCGCCAAGCAGATGTCGCCTCGGAGTCCCTCGAACCTGGACTCCTCGCGCCGCCAAGCGCCCAGCCGCTCTCTGGTGACATACGTGTCCGCAGTCAGGTCTTCTTCGCGCCAGAACGCGAAGGCATCTTGTCCGGCATCTGGGAATCGGAGCCCGGGACAGCGCGCTGGGAGTTCACCGATCGCGGCGAGGTCATTCATGTCATCTCCGGTTCGATGACGGTGGCCGAGGACAACGAACCCGAGGTGCGGTTGAGCGCAGGCGACACTGCGTATTTCCCCATCGGTTGGACAGGGACGTGGACGGTTCACGAGCCGTTGCGAAAGGTGTTCGTCGTCTATCCGCCTCGCTGACCCGAACGGCCCCGTGATGTCACCAGTTACGGTGACGCCACGGGGCCAGCAACGCCAAAAGTTCTTAGCCGAACCGGTAGAGACGCTCTCCGGGGACCACGCCGAGCGGCTTGTGGCGGAGAGGAGCCCGACGTTGCACGTACTGGACGAAGTAGTCCCAGAGCCGCTTCTGAAGGTACGGGTCGGTCGTGTAATGATGGCTGCGCTCTGGCATGTAAAGAAGATCGACGTCCTTGCCTTCGGCTGTCAGCGCGTTCACGAAAGAGAGGAGAGCAGCCGGCTGAATGTTCTCATCGAGGTTGCCGAACGCCAACAGCAACTCTCCCTCGAGCCTGTCGGCATACTCTTCCGGGGAGAACTTGAGCCAGTTGATCGGCCGCTCCCCCGGAGACTTCTTGATACGCCGCCCGCCTTCGTACAGCGGTCTCCCGAGTTGGTACTCGGTAGGGCCATCCGATCTCATGGCGTCATACATACCCGACGTCGAGACCCCCACACGGTAGAAGTCAGGTTCCAGGAGCATCGCCATGACTGCCCCGTACCCGCCATACGAGTGTCCACTGATACCGACGTTGGACAGGTCCATCCACGGTCGCTCGGCGGCCGCGCCCTCCAACGCCGCACGGTGGTCCGCGATCCCCCATCGATCCGCTTTGTCCCACGTCATGTCATGGAAGCTCTTCGATCGGTAGGGTGTCCCCGGTCCGTCCAGTACGGCGACGACGAATCCCATATCCGCGAGGGCATGCAGACCGAACATGAATGATCCATTCAGCCCCTCAGCGAAGCTCCGGGGCTGGGCGATCGTCCATGCTCCGCCATAGATGCGCTCGAGCACGGGCCACGACTCGCGGTCGTTGAAGTGCCTCGGCCTGATGAGTACGCCCCACACGGCCGTGAAGCCATCCGCTGCAGTGCTGCGAAAGACCTCCGGCATCGACCAGCCAATGTCCGTGAGTGAGGTGATGTCCGCCTCAGCGAGAACGGCGATAGTTTCACCGTCTCGAGTCCGCCGCAACGTTGTCACTGTCGGTAGGTCTACACGGGAGGTGCTGTCGACGAAGTACTCGCCGGACGGTGACAGTTGCATCCGCATCGGCGAAAGGTAGGCCTTTGGTGATGTGGCGCCAAAGTGCGTCGGAGCTCCGATGAAGCCGTGGTCAGCATCCTCCGTCGTCAGTCGGACAAGGTTCGAGTTGGCTGTCTTCCCGTCAAGGTCAACACGATAAAGATGACGATAGTAGGGGTTGGACACGCCATCCTCCCTGCCGGCGGCGAAGAACAGTGTCGAATCGGTCACCAGCAACAGATCGAACACCGCCCACTCTCCCTCGGTGATCGCCCGAACGATTTCGCCGGTTGCAAGGTCGAGGAGATAGAGATGACCGAAGCCGGTGCGCTGCGAGTACCAGATGGCCTGACCTCGATCGTGCAGGACCCGAACGTTCGGGGCGTGATCAGTGAAGGTGTTGAAGCCGAAGAACGTCGCCGAGCGCTCCCGAAAGACGATGCGAACGTCACCGCTTGCTGTGTCCACCTCCACAAGAGCGCCGTCTTCGCTCGGCAAGTTGCTTGCTAGCGTGTAAACCGTGCCGCCGTCGGGGCTCCACCACCATTGGCCGCGCGTGATATCGAGCTCAATACCCTCCTCGAGGTCGGCGACCCGGGTACGAGCACCCGTCTTGGTGTCGAGGAGGTACCAACGGCGAACAGAGTCTTCGGATTCGCCTGCGATCCTCATCTTGACATGGTGGATCTTTGGACGCGGGCTCCCGTCGGCAGGGGTCCACTCGACGTACGGGTAGCCTTCAACGCGGCGCTCATCCGTCTGCTGGGTAAGGACGAGCTGACCATCCGGCGACCAACTTGTCCCGGTCGGAACCATCGAGGCGGACTCCCGATCGCGGATGACTCCGCTGTAGTTGTGGTCCGGCATCGATCCCCAGGCGAAGAAGCGTTCACCGTCCTCTGTCAGTGCCTTCTCTGTTCCATCCGGCTCCCTGATCCAGAGGTTGAACTGGTTGACGAACAGTTCCCTCCCGTCTGGGCCCACAAGATATGTAGGGCTCGGGCCGCGAACGTCAGCGAGCTCGCCGCTGTTCAGATCGATCTCTACCCAGGATTCTTGCTCCCTCACTTGCGCCCGGATTCGTGAGCCGCGCCCGAGATAATCAAAATGGAGGATCGGAAGGGCAGCGGCGTCGGCATCCAGCGCCTTCGCGACGAGTTCGTGATCGAAGGCGGGCCTGCGTTCACCGGTGGATGCATCGACAACGAGAAACTCGTGTCCCTTGTTGGTATCGACCTTGATCCAGAAGCGTTCCTCGCCTTCGATCCAGGTTGGGAACACCATGACGTTCTTGACACGCCGCATCAACTCACTCGGCCAGAGCTCCAAGGCCCTGTCGTAGTCGCATTCACGAAGCGGGGAGAACGGTTTCATGCGGAGGTACCTTTCGTGTTGAGATGACGGCAAAGGATTCGTGGGCACTTCCGCCACTCAGAACACTTCTGCCGACTGGAGAACTGCCCGGATACGCGTCGGGTCAACCAGCACCGAGATGTCTACATCTGGTTCGCCGTCAACGAGAACGAGGTCAGCAACCTTGCCTACTTCAACGGTCCCGATCTGGTCCCCCCACCCACACGCGCCGGCAGCCACAGAGGTGGCTGCTTCGAGCGCTTCGACCGGGCTGAGCCCGGCCTCGACGAGTAACGCCAGCTCACGCATACCGGAAAATGGGACACCCGACCCCGTGTCGCTGCCTAGGGCGATACGCACGCCAAGTTCTCTCGCGCGCGCGACCATCGCAAACTGTGCGTCGACAAGTTCCTTGGCGATGTCCGCGGTCGCTGGCGGAGCGGTCGCGGCCTCGGCAGCCGCGCGAAAGACCGTCAGGGTGGGAACGAGAATCGTCCCCTGCGCCGCCATCCGCTCAAGCACACCGGAGTGGGGAGAGACGACTCCGTGCTCGACGGTATCAACGCCAGCGTCGAGGGCACGCGAGACTCCCTCGTCACCCGTGCAATGAGCGGCGCAGATCGCACCAAAAGCGTGGGTCTCCCTCACCACAGCGCGTAGCTCTTCCTCTGACAGGATCTCCCGGGGCGGCCACATGCCCGGCATAGCTAGGTTGCTCCGGGTGACGAAGACCTTGGTGAACGTCGCCCCTTCACGAAAGTTCCTACGCACGGCACGTACGAAATCCCAGGGCCCGTCCGCCTGTACCCCTCGGGTCTCGTCGCTCGCGGCGGTCTCGAGAGGGAGCGGTCTCCAGTCTGTTGGCCCACCGGTTTCGGACAGCGCACGGAACGTCGTCGCGATGCGAGGCGCGAGGATCAGACCCTCCTTCTGCGCTGCACGAAGCTCGGTTGCCAAACTCCCAAGTCCGCAGTCTCGCAGGCTGGTGAACCCCGCCTTCATTGGCAGAGATAGATCCGCTACCGCGCGAAGCAGACGCAGTTCGCGGTTGTTGTAGCGGGCAACTGGGTGGTTGTCGTTGTCTCCGGTCAGGTGAACGTGCGCGTCGATTAGTCCCGGAATCACCGTGGAGCCGGCTCCATCGATCACCTCGATCCCCTCTGGCACGTCTGCAGAAGAATCTCGCCCCACGGCGCTGATTCGCCCTCGTCGGATCGACACATTCACGTTCTCGAGCACTGCGCTATTCGCTCCCACCACGACGCGGACGTTCCCGATATCGACAGCCGCGTCCTTGTCGAGAGAGATCCACGTAGGTGTTCGATGAGCGTCCGGCGCATTGGAAGCAAGCGGATCGATCATCGACGCACTCCTAGGAACGAACATTTCCGTCTTCCTTCGACTTGATTGCCTCGAACCTAGTCGGGTGGTCGCGGGGATGGACTCTACGTTTGTCGGGAAGAGACGGCGCTCGTTACAGCGATCGTCGAGAACAGATCGTCGTAGCACGTAGGGTGTGACTGTGGCTTCGGAACTGCAGCAACTAGTGGAAAACCTCGGGCGCCGATTCGACCGTTCCGTGGCGATTGACGATCGCAACGTCCGGCTTCTGGCGTACACGTCGCATCGAGCAGAAGTCGATGACGCGCGGATCGCTTCAGTGATGCAACGCGGGGTGTCCGCGGACCTCATCGAACATGTGCACAGGTCCGGAGCGCTCACCGCCGACGCGATGTTCATCGTCCCCGCCTCACCGAAACTAGGCATGAACATCGAGCGGATCGGCTTCCCGATCCGTTATCGGGGCGACCTGCTCGGCTTCCTATGGCTCCTTTCTTCTGAGGGCGAGGTCACCAACGAGCAGGAAAACGCAGCTAAAGAAAGTGCCGACAGCGCGGCACAGATCCTCCAGCGCGAGCATCTCCTCGGGCAACTGAGCCGAGGACGCACTCGGGAACTCATGCGAGACCTGCTGTCCGACGAGGCCAACGTACGCGTCGATGCGGCTGAGAAGCTGATCGACGAAGAACTCGTCGTCACCGGCCACGTAGTAGTCATCGTCGCCAGACCAGAGGGAACGCCGCTCAGCGAGGGCGACCGACTGGCTCTCGCGAGCTGCCTCGAGCGCACTCGCCGAAGCCTCCCCCCACGTTCGGCTATTCAACTCGAACGACCAGACCACGCTATTCTCCTCGTTGTCGTATCTGAGCTACGCGGAGAAATCGAGGCCGTCGCTCAGAAACTTCAGCGAGACATCAGCGCCGAACTAGACAGACCGTCTGAGCATTGCCCGGTCGGTGTGGGGCAAGAAAGCGCGACTCTCAGCGACGCCCGCCGATCGTACTTGGAAGCAAAGCGTGCGGCGAAAGTTGCGGGGATAGTTCGCGTGCTGGGACCGACAGTCCGCTACGCCTCACTTGGCGTGTATGGTCTTCTGGCGGAACTTCCCACCGACCGCTTGCGGGAAAGCCTGCACCCTGGACTCAAGCGTCTGCTACAGGCCGAAGACGACGGCGAATCACTCGTGAGGACGCTCGACGTCTTCCTGGAGAACGCCGGGAATGTACAAGCCACTGCCACAGAGATGTGCGTTCACCGCGCAACCGTCTACTACCGTCTGAAGCGAATCGAGCAACTCGCAGAAGTTGATCTGTCTAAAGGCGACGACCGGCTCTCGCTGCACTTCAGCCTCAAGGTCGCCCGACTGATCGGACTCCGATAGTCCACATCGGCGTTCACCGGCGGCCACAGCACGCATCATCCAGCGATTGTTGAACTCCAGTACTTAATCGCGCGACACCTGTAGATCGTGAGCGCGCCGGCGTGCCCCTATCTTGATGACGGACAAGGTCAGAAGGAAGGCGCATGAACAATACAGCCGATGTGGTCGTCATAGGCGCAGGAGTGATCGGTTGCTCGGTCGCCTACGAATTCGCACGGGCCGGACGGAGCGTGATCGTTGTCGATCGCGCCAGTGGAGCCGGTCAAGGGTCGACCGGCGCCTCGTCCGCCGTCGTACGCTTCAACTACTCGACATTCACCGGGGTTGCCGCCGCATGGGAATCGCGTCAGGCTTGGGAGGCCTGGGAGGAGCACCTCGGGGGCACCGATGAAGGATCTCTCGCGAAGTTCCACCGAACAGGAGGAATCGTGCTCGATGTCGAGGGAATGGACATCCAAGGCAGCTGCCGCCTGTTCGACGACGTCGGCGTACCTTACGAGCGGTGGACCGCGACGGACATCCGCCATCGCTTTCCGAGCATCGACCCAGCCCGCTACTTTCCCCCTAAGCCTGTCGACAGCGAAGAGTTCTGGGACGCAGCGGACGGAGAGATCGGCGCAACCTGGACCCCTGACGCAGGCTTCATCGACGACGCTTCTTTCGCCGCGCACAATCTCCTGGCTGCTGCACAGCGTCACGGGGCCGATTTCCGCTTCGGGCAGACCGTCGTCGCGATCGACACAGAACAGGGCCGCGTCACCGGGATCCGAACGAGCAAGGGGGATTCCATCTCTTGCGATGTCCTCATCAACGTCGCGGGCCCCCACTCCGCTGTTATCAACGAGTTGGCAGGGGTTCTAGACGACTTCCGAATCCGAACGCGCCCGCTGCGTCAGGAGGTTCACGAGCTGCCCGGCGATGGGAACGAGTATCCACTGGTCGCCGACCTCGATCTCGGCATCTATTTCCGCCGCACCCCGGCAGGCAACCTCCTGGTGGGAGGCGCCGAACCTGAATGTGATCCGCTTGAATGGTTGGGGGATCCAGATGACTTCAATCCGCGAGCAACGCGTGACGGGTACGAAGCGCAGGCCTATCGTGCGGCTCGTCGCGTACCGGAGCTCAACATCCCCTCCGCCGTAAGAGGCATCGCCGGTGTGTATGACGTGAGCAGCGACTGGGTTCCGATCTACGACAGAACCAACCTTGACGGCTACTACGTGGCGATTGGCACCAGCGGCAACCAGTTCAAGAACGCGCCAGTCGTCGGCGGATTTCTCCGCTCCATTGTCGAAACGACAGAGGCGGGCGTCGATCACGATCAAACACCCGCCCACCACCTGCTCCCCCGCACGGGGATAACCGTGAACCTTGGCGACTACTCGCGACTCCGGGAACCATCTACAACCGCAGGTAACGTCATGGGGTGACGGCCCACGGGACATAAAGGAGAGGGCCGGTTCTATCGAACCGGCCCTCTCCTTTGTTGGGTCTGACCCTCAGGGGGCGTAGTGAATTGTGCCCGCCTTCATGACGAAGGGCACGCTCTCCAGGACGGAAAAGTCGGAGAGGGGATCCCCGACAACGGCGATGATGTCCGCCGTCTTACCGACCTCCAACGTGCCGAGCTTGTCGCCTGCGCCACACAGCTCGGCGCCGTTGATTGTGCCCGCGCGCAACGCTTCCATCGGAGTGAACCCGTACTCCGAGAGCACACGCATCTCTTCCCAGAGGAGACCGTGCAGAGTGTCCGTACCCACTGCGACGCGCAACGGCAGAGTGGCCGCGTATCTCAGGGTCTCGAGAGCACCGAGTACGGTGTCCTTGAGCTGATCGATCACGTACTGAGGGATACCGGCCGGCGGATCCTCCACGACCCTCAGCCCGTAGACATTGGTGGAGACCAAGGTGGTCCCATACTCGACCATCAGATCGAGATCCTCCCTGGTCAGCAGGAGGCCGTGCTCGATCGAGTCGACCCCCGCCCGCACCGCGACCTGCACGCCGGGACCGCCATGGCCATGAGCCATGATTCGCCGCCCCAACCGGTGCGCCTCGTCGATCGCCGCCAGGATCTCTTCATCCGTCATGTCCGGGGCAAACACGTCCGAGCCCGGGCTCGCTGCGCCGCCCGACACCATGATCTTGATGACGTCCGCTCCAAGCTTCACCTCCTCGCGGATCGCAGCCCTGATCGCCCAGGGCCCATCGGCCTCCCGTCCAACAATCCACCCGTGGCCACCGGTGCGAGCGATCAGGCGACGCGCGGTGAACAGTCGCGGTCCCGCGACAATACCCTCGGCGATCGCCCTCTTGACGACAGTTCCCGTGTTGCCCTTGTCGCCTGCGGTCCGCACTGTCGTGATCCCCGCACGCAGGATCTTCTCGGCACTGATCGCGGACTTCACCGCGTAGAACTCGGTTGGCTCCGCCCCCTGCTCCTGCTCGTCCTCCCCGAAGGTCAAACCGAGGTGCTCGTGGCAGTCCACCAGGCCAGGGAGCACCGTCATCCCCGACAAGTCCACCTCCACCGCGTCCTGCAACGATCCCTGACCACGGGGGACGATCCCGACGATCGTGTCGCCCGCGACCTCAATGTCGACATCTTCTCGTGGGTGTGCGCCCGTCGCATCCAGCAGTGCCCCGCATCGGATCACATAGTTCATGTCCACTCCTTCATCTCTGCTTCTTCTTGGATACGCTCTGCACCGATCGTCTCCTGATCGGCGTTCGCTTCTGTCGGACCAACTGCGACGCGCTCGCCATCGGTCTCGTCTTGGAAATGGCAGGCCGCGCCGTGCCCGTCTGGCGTGTAGGTGAGTGCCGGACGGTGACTGACGCACAACTCCGGGTTCCCGAGCTGTGAACGCAGCCAACAACGGGTGTGGAGTCGGCATCCGGTCGGCGGGTCCGCCGGATCCGGGATGTCTCCCGCGAGCACAATCCGCTCCCGCGATCGCTCGACAAGAGGATCCGGGATCGGTGCGGCCGACAGCAGTGCCACGGTGTATGGATGCCGGGGCTGACTGTAGAGCAGTGAGGCCGGCCCGATCTCTACGACCTGTCCGAGGTACATCACCGCCACCCGATCGGACACCGCGTGCACGACGGCGAGGTCGTGGGCGATGAAGAGATAGGTCAGGTCGAGCTCGTTCTGCAGACGGTCGAGCAGGGCTATCACCTGCTCCTGCACGCTGACGTCCAAGGCCGACACTGGCTCGTCGAGCACTACGAGTCGCGGCTGCACGGCGAGCGCGCGGGCGATCGCCACTCGCTGCAGTTGCCCACCCGACATCTCGTGTGGTCTTCGGTGCAGGAACTTGGACCCTAGACCAACCTGGTCTAGGAGTTCCACGACACGGGCTTCCCTCGCGCTGCGGGTCAGAGACGTGTGCAGCTCTAGGGGTTCCAACAGGATCCGTTCGACGGTCGACCGCGGGTTCACGCTTGAAAATGGATCCTGGAACACCAGCTGCATCTCCGACCGCATGCGGCGGAGAGCACGTTTCGTTGTCTTCGTCAGATCCTTGGTGCCGAACGAAACGGAACCTGAGGTCGGCGGCTGCAGCATCAGCACTGCCCTCGCAAGCGTGCTCTTGCCTGAGCCCGACTCGCCGACCAAGCCAAGGGTCTCGCCCTCGTAGATCATAAGAGTGACGTCGTCGACAGCGCTCACGTCCTTCCGACGGCGACCGACCCCGCCGGTACCGCGAAATCTCTTGGTCACGTTCGCAACTCGCACTAGCGGCTCGCGGTCCCCGCTTGTCGTCGTGTTCACGCCTCTTCCCTTTCCGCCGGCGCCCCGTCGATGCGCGGCACCGCGCGCAGGAGCATCTTGGTGTAGTCGTGCTGCGGATCGTTCATGACCTGCTCCACGGTGCCGGTCTCGACGACCTCGCCGCGATACATCACGACCACGCGGTCGGCCATCGCCGCCACGACACCGAAATCGTGGGTGATCATCAGGATCGCCGTTCCCAGATCGCGTTGCATCTTGCGCAGGAGATCGAGGATCTGCGCCTGCACCGTCACGTCGAGTGCGGTCGTCGGCTCATCCGCGATCAATAGATCCGGTTCGCACGCCAGTGCCATCGCGATCATCGCCCTCTGTTGCATCCCGCCGGAAAACTGGAATGGATACTCAGTTGCCCGTCGTTCGGCCGCGGCAATCCCGACGCGACGGAGCATCTCGATCGCTCGGGACCTGGCCTCATCGCGACTGATCCGACGGTGCTTGCGCACGGTCTCGACGATTTGCTCACCGACACGCATGACGGGGTTCAGAGAGCTCATCGGATCCTGGAAGATCATCCCGATCTCGGCACCGCGAATGCCCTGCATGCCGCGTTCAGACATGCCGATCAGTTCCTTCCCGCGGAAGACGATGCTTCCTCGAGCTCGCGCCTGCGCAGGCAGCAGTCCCATCACCGAAAGCGCCGTCACCGACTTTCCACTGCCGGACTCTCCGACGACGCACACGATCTCGCCCGCGGACACCGTCAGCGACACGTCGTTGACGGCAAAGACATCCCCCGACTCCGTGCGGAACTCGATCTTGAGGTGGTCGATGGACAGCAAAGGCATCCCTGTTCCTTCCAGCTCCGCGGCTTGACCAGTCACTCGTCCGGCGCTCATAGCCGTGGGTCCAAGATGTCCCGGAGACTGTCGCCTAGCAGATTCAGCCCGAGCATGGTCACCACAAGTGCACCGCCCGGAACCAGGACACCCCACGGGGACAGCTCCATGAACGCTTTACCTGCGTTCAGCATGTTCCCCCACGAGGGCTCGGGAGGCTGGACGCCGAGACCGAGGAAGCTCAGAGTGGCCTCGACCAGGACGCCGCTGGCGAGCGTCACGGTGAAGAGCACCATGACGGGGCTGAGGATGTTCGGAATCACATAGCGGACGATGGTCTTCCAGACCGGGAGACCGATCGCGTACGCAGCCTCGATATAGAGCTCTCTCCTGACGGAGAGGGCGACGCCGCGCGAGACTCTCGCGAAGGCAGGTATGTAGACGAGCGTGATCGCGATGATCAACTGATTGAGTCCTGGGCCGAGCACCGCCACGATCAGCAGAGCGAGGAGAATCGCGGGGAAGGCGAACATGACGTCCACGACGCTCATGACGATGCCGTCGAACCAGCCGCCGAAGTAGCCGCAGATCGCTCCCACTGTCACGCCAATGATCGACGCAAGGAGCACGGATGTGCCGGCCACGTAGGCGGTCACTCGCGTGCCGAGGAGGACTCGGCTGAGGAGGTCTTGTCCCAGCTCGTCAGTCCCCAGAAGATGTGCGGCACTCGGCCCAGCGAGACGGTTCGTAAGATCGCTCTGCGCCACTCCGTACGGAGCGAGGAACGGCCCGATGGCAGCGATGAGCAGCACAAGAATCACGATCACCAGCCCCACCACACCTCCGGAGTCGCGGATCAGGCGGGACCACACTGACGGTCGCCGGTGATGCACCGAAGCATCAGGCATCGGCGCCAACGGCAGCCCGGTGGGGTCGGCTTCGCTTCTACTGAGTGGCAACGCGCAACCTCGGATTCAGATAGAGATAGATGACGTCGACGAAGAAGTTGGCGACGACGAAGAGGGCCGCGAGCAGCATGACTCCGCCTTGCAAGAGCGGGTAGTCCCTCTGGCTGATCGCGCGCAGGACCATGCTTCCCAAACCGGGCCAGGAGAACAATTGCTCGACGACCACCGAGCCCCCGAGCAGCATTCCCACTTGGATGCCGATCACCGTGATGACCGGCAAGAGTGCGTTTCGGACACCGTGGCGGTAGACGACCCGGTTGGGTGCGAGGCCCTTGGAACGAGCCGTTCGGATGAAATTCTGACCCAGCACGTCAAGGAGCGACGCCCGCATCATCCTCATGGTCGCCGCACCGACACCGAGGGCGAGCGTGATGCTGGGCAAGACGAGCCGCGCTAGATGGCCCGCTGGATCCTCGGCGAAGGGCACGTAGCCCCCCGCTGGCAGGATCTTCAGCACCACTGCGCACAGCATGATGAGCAAGATTCCCAGAAGGAAGTTCGGGATCGCGACGCCGCCGAGGGTGATCGTCCGGACCGCGAGATCCCATCCCGTGCCTCGACGCCGTGCGGCGAAGACCCCCGCGGGAATGGAAACGATAACCGAAAGCAGGATCGCCGAGATCGCGAGTTCAATGGTGGCCGGCATGGCCTGGACGAGCTCGTCGACCACAGGGCGGCCCGTGCGAATGGAGTTTCCGAGGTCTCCGTGCAGGAGATTGGTGAACCAGGTGAAAAACTGCTCGATCACTGGTCGATCCAGACCCAGCTCAGCACGCAACCGATCCGCGACAGCGGGATCGTAATTCTCGCCGAGCTGGGTCACGACCGGATCCCCGGGAACGATCCGGATGGCCGCGAAGGTGACGACGGCGATCCCGAACGTGGTCAGGAGCAGAGCGAGAATCCGGCCGCTGAGCGCCTTCAGCATCGGGCCCCTGTTCCCTTGGTGAGCCGACTCACTGTTCCAGCCAGACGTCGCGCAGTGAACGATAAGAGACTAGCGGGGTCGACTCGTAGCCGTGCACCCGGCTCCCGGTGATGTCGTAGACGTTGTAGTTGTACAGGAAGGCGTATGGCCCCTCGCGGGTGGCGATCTCCATCGCCTCTCGCGTGAGGTCGGCCTGCTCTTCAGGGTCAGAGCTCTGACGGGCCTGCGTGGCCAGACGGTCGAATTCCTCGTTCGAGAAGTCGCCCCAGTTGTTCGGGGCGCCCGTCACGAAGGTCTGCTGGATCCGCTCGTCAGGGCTGTACGTCGGTGCGAACGACCAAGCCATCGCCTCATAGTCGCGGGCGACGGCGGAGGAAATCATGCTCGACGGTTCGACAATGCGCACGTTTGCCGTGATACCCAGGGGCTTCAACTGCTCCGCGAGCACCTGCATGGTGCGGTTCTGCCAAGCCCACCCTGACAAGCTTAGGATGTCGAAACTGAAGCCATCCTCGTAACCGGCTTCCTTCAACAGATCGGCCGCCTTGTCGTAGTCCTGCGTCCAGACCGCCTCCGTAACGCCCGCTGGGTCGGACGCGGGGAGGAACCCGCCGTTGAGAGGCTCACCGTTCCCTGCCCCGAGCCCGCCAACGGCAAGAGCAGACCGGTCGAGGGCCAGGAAGATTGCCTGGCGGACGCGAACGTCGCTGAACGGCTCGAATGCAGGATTCATCACCATGTAGTGCCAGCTGTAGCCGCCCTCACCGGAGATGTGGAACGACGCGTCGTTCTTCAAGATTTCGACGGTCTCAGCGGGCGCCTGATAGAGGAAGTCGACGTCCCCCGACCGCACCGCTGCAGAGCGCGCGTTGTCGTCGCTATTGAACGTGAAGTCAATGCCGTCCAAATAGGGTCGCTCACTCCGCCAGTAGTCGTCATTCGCCGTCACTCGAACTCGCTGATCGCGAACCCACTCCTTGAATTTGAACGGCCCCGTTCCCACAGGATGCTTGCCGAACTCCGGATCGTCACCAGCACCATCGGGCAGAATCGCCGCCGAAATGTGCGACAACGTCGAAAGAATCGAGGACTGCGGGGTAGCAAGATTCACGGTCACCGTGAGCGGATCATCTGCCACGACCGATTGGATGTTCGCGAGGAGCGCCGCGCGGGGAGCCCCCACCTCCGGGTCCTTGAACCGACCGAGGGTGTACACGACATCGGCAGAGTCAAAGCTCGATCCGTCATGGAACACAACTCCTTCACGGAGCTTGAACGTATAGGACAGTTGATCTTCGCTTGCAGTCCACGATTCAGCGAGACTCGGCTGAAGCTTCCCTTCGGAGTCGGTCTCCAAGAGAGTGTCGAAGATCGCCTCCGAGACGATCCCAACCGTCTGCTCGTTCACGCGGGCCGGGTCATAACCGATCTCGTTGGCCACATCCAGGATGAGGAGCATCTTTAAGGTCCCCCCGTCCTGAGGGGTGGCATCCGTAGAACTCGTCCCGTTGTTAGATGGGGTGCCACTGCACCCTGCGAGAGCGAGAGCACTCGCCGTGACTACCGCTGCAAGTACACCAAGCCTCTTCCGACGTACCATGCTCTGTCCCATCTTCGGGTTCGACGCCACGTAATGTGAGCGTCGCGGATCGTTTGATTCAGGGTAGGAGGCGGCCTCGGGCGGGAACATCGCCAAGCGTCGCGACTCATTCTGAGATCTTGCGACAAATGTTGTGCCAACGATTGAGCTCCATGCCCGTTCGAGTCCCAAACATTCCCAAGCCGAACCGGTGACGGTTCCGTCCGCTTCACCTGTCGGAACCGTCGGGGTCCGAGACGTGCACGGCAAAGGCAGGCTCCGACGAGATGGAATCCACACACACCTGCCCGTCTGTCCCCTCAGCCAGACAACGCTGCATCGCAGATCGCACAATCGGACACGGGCTCATCTTCGCCCTGACATGCGTGCCGCCAGCCAAGCTGAACCAACAGTCCATCTGTATGGGTCCCTCGCGGCCGGATACACGGAAGGCCGGGGCGAGACGCCAGCACAGCCCCAACGATCGGCGGCTCAGTACGCTGGTCGCATGTTGAGTCGTCCAGAGAATCCGGTCCCGTTCCCGTATGCCCGCGATCACGGCCAGTCTGATTCGGACTCCATCTCGACTGGGAGCCTTCCGGAGGCCGCGATTGTCGAGAGGATGATGCAGAAGACGTACGACATGTATGCAGACCTGTCGGATGGCGCCGTCGCGAGCTACATCCCTCGGCTCGCTGAGGCGGATCCACGGTGGTTCGGCTTGACTCTCGCCTCGACAACCGGAAGTACGTTCAGTAGCGGCGACTCCCAACAGGAGTTTTCAATCCAATCGATCGCCAAAGCGTTCGTCTATGCGCTCGTGTGCGAGGCCCTCGGTCATGATGAGATGCGCGAACAGATCGGCGTGAACAACACAGGACTCCCGTTCAACTCCGTGATGGCTATCGAGTTGAACGCGGGTCACACGATGAATCCAATGGTGAACGCGGGAGCCTTGGCCACGACGTCGCTGGTGCCCGGAGCGACCTGGGAAGAGAAATGGGAGCGCATTCACACCGGTCTGTCGAACTTCGCCGGCCGGGAACTCGCGCTTGATGACGATGTCTACGCATCCGAGATGGAGACGAACCTGCGCAACTTGAGCATCGCACGGCTGCTGCAGAGCTACGGGCACATAGCGGTCGACCCAGCCCGTGTCACAGAACTGTATACACGGCTGTGCTCTCTCCGTGTGACTACGGAAGACCTGGCGATCATGGGAGCCACCCTGGCGAACGGTGGAGTGCAACCCGTCACCGGGGTGCCGGTAGTGAGTGCCTCCGTCAGCCGCGACGTTCTCTCAGTCATGGCGACGACCGGAATGTACGAAGCCAGCGGTGACTGGCTCTACGAGATTGGCATGCCGGGCAAGAGCGGGGTCGCCGGAGGTATCGTCACCATCGCCCCCGGGAAGGGGAGCCTTGCGACATTCTCCCCACCAGTCGACAAGGCCGGCAACAGCGTGCGCGGAATACACGCGACTCGACACCTTTCCCACAAGCTGGGTCTGAACCTGTTCTCCTCGATCCCTCGGACCTGATACGGGAAACGTAACTCAGAGCAACATTGGGCCGGGTCAGCGGTCCCGAACACGTCGCGGACCAGCCGCCTGACGCCCAATCCCCTCGGGTCGACGTGCCGGGATTGACAACCTCGAATTCTCGGATCCCTCATCTCGATAAGCTTTCCTCCATGTCACGAGCAGGAACAAGACGAGAAACCATGGGACGGTGGCTGCGCACCGAGTCAGGCTCGGCGGTGCTCCTTGTCCTCGTGACAGTTGTTGCGCTGGTGTGGGCGAACTCTGCCCTATCGAATACCTACTTCGACCTGTGGCACGTCGAGGTCGGCTTCGATATCGGGCCGTTCGGGCTGCACATGGACCTGCACCACTGGATCAACGACGGCCTGATGGTTGTCTTCTTCTTCCTCGTCGGACTCGAAGTGCGCCAAGAATTCGCGCATGGCTCCCTACGGGACCACAGCCGCGCCCGCCTGGCCCTCATCGCTGGCGTTGCGGGTGTCGTCATACCGGCGCTCGTGTACGTGCTCGTTGTCGCTGCGTCCGGGGGTGAGGGGCTCGAGGGGTGGGGAGCCGTGGTGGGAACAGACACGGCCTTTCTGCTGGGCGCTCTCGCGATCGTCGGTCCTCGCCTATCGGGGCAGCTCCGGGTCTTTCTTCTCACGTTGACGGTGGTGGACGATTTCCTCGCAGTGTCCATCATCGGCATCGTGTATAGCGACGAAATCCGGCCGATACCGTTACTGATTGCGCTGGCGTGCTTGGTGGCGCTTTGGGCGCTGGGACGCACCCGCCTGTGGAGCGCAGCACCATACGTCCTCCTCGTCATCATCCTGTGGTTCGCGACAGTGGCCTCCGGAGTCCACGCCTCTCTCGCTGGAATGCTCGCGGGACTCTTGATCCCGGCCTACGCCACGCGTCGACACAAGGTTGTCGCAGCCCGACAGTTGTTCCGCGACTTCTGGCAATCCCCGAGCGCCGCGTCAGCGCGCGCCGTGGACCGCGGACTCGCTCGAGGAATCTCCGTGAACGAGCGCATGCACGAGGTCCTGCGACTGCCTACAGCCTTGCTGATCGTGCCCATCTTCGCTCTGGCGAACGCCGGCGTGGACCTGCGCGGGGGTGTGCTTGCCGAATCCTTCGTCTCCCCAGTCACGTGGGGAGTCATCGCCGGACTCGTGCTCGGAAAACTTCTCGGTATTGGACTGGCAACCTTCTTCGCCGTCAAGCTTGGGGCGGGCCGGTTGCCAGAAGGAGTCGGAATGGGAAGCGTCTTCGGCGGTGCGGCGCTCTCGGGAATCGGGTTCACGGTGTCCTTGTTGATCATCGGCCTCGCCTTCGGCCCTACGTCTGACCTCGGACGCCTGGCGACTGTCGGGGTGTTGGTGGCCATGGTGCTTGCAACACTCCTGGGATGGGTGATCTTCAAAGTCGCCGCGAAACGGTGGGGGGAGGAAACCGCGGATCTCCCGATGCTTCTCACGCCACCGGTTGATCCCGAGGTGGATCACATCCGCGGCCCGGAGGACGCCCAACTCACTCTTGTGGAGTTTGTGGATTTCGAGTGCCCGTACTGCGCGCATGCGACTGGCTCCTGGGAGGACCTGCGCGCCCACTTTGGCGATGACCTTCGGTACGTCGTGCGCCAACTTCCGCACCATCCGCACGGTCCCATCGCCGCACGGGCGTCGGAGGCGGCATCGAATCAGGGCATGTTCTGGCCGTGGCTTGACTTCGTCTTCACTCGTCAGCACGCACTCGCACGTGATGACCTCGTCGGCTATGCGACGGACCTCGGGCTCGACGTCGACCGCTTCGTTCAAGACCTTGACAGCGACGAGGCGAGACGGCGCGTCGAGCGGGATCTGGCGAGCGCGGAGGCCAGCGGTGCGCATGCGACGCCCACGTTCTTCATAGAGGGTCGTCGCTTGCTCGGCAGTTACGATGCGCGAGTTCTCACCGCCGCGCTTGAGACCAGCCGCCGCGGTCCCCGCACGCAGGAGACTTTATCCTGAGCGGGAACACGCGGCGCCGGAGCGACAGTGCCCGCCGAGGCCCGGATGGTCGCGCGCTTGTTGCACTGGATAGCGCCGGGGCGGGAATGTACCTCCCCGTGGCCGCACTCTTTCTGATTCAGATCCGCGATTTCTCCGTGGCAGAGGCGGGACTCGCGCTAGGCGTGGGCGCAGCAGTAGGGTTGGCGTTCCCGCTTCTGGCCGGAAGACTGGTTGACGTTGTGGGCCCGCGCTGGGTCATCGGCACCGGTCAGCTGCTCCGAGCAGTCGCGATGATCATCTATCTCCTTGTGCCTGGCTGGTGGGGCGCGATCTTGGGCAGTGCCGTCTGTGCCGCCGGGATGCAACTGCACTACGGATCGCTGTTTGCATTTCTTGCTGCGCTACGTCCAGGGGACAAGGCTCATGATGCTCAGTTTGCGCGCATCGAAATGGTCCGCTCGGCGGGGTACGGAACTGGTGCTCTCGTCGGCGCGGTCTTGCTGGCGTGGGATCCGGCAGCCTTGCCCTGGTTGCTCGCCGTGAAACTAGTGACCTCTAGTGCCGCCGCAGTACTGGTCTACACAATGCGTATGCCTGAGACCTCGCGGGATCGACCGAAGGCGAAAAGTGGCCGGTCCGGTGTATTGACGAACCTGCCGTTCCTCGGGCTAGTCTTGCTCGCTTTCCTGATCACCGTCGTGACCGAGTTCTTCCCTGTGGCTTTCCCGGTGATCGCGGTCGAGCAGCTGGGAGCGCCGGTCTGGTTACCGAGCCTGGCGAATGTGGCTCTCGCCGTGCTGACAAGCACACTCACTGCCGCGGCGGTTTCACTCACCCGTGCACGGTCGCGCGCCTTCGCTGTCCGCTTGGGAGCGTGGACCCTTCTTGTCTGGATCGCGTCCATGGGAGTTGTCTATCTTCTCCCCCGCGGGTCGGTCACGATCGCGCTCTTCGTGTCAGCTCTCATCTTCGGCGCAGCGACAGTCGTTCTCGGCACTCGCCTTAACGCGGCCGCCGATGAGGCCGCACCGAAGCAACAACTTGGTCGATACCTCGCCGCATTCCAGTACTCGTTCAGTGCTGCCAGTCTTGTCGCCCCTCTGCTGCTGGCCGCGTTCGCCGTATCCATGTGGCTTCCATGGATGCTGCTTGCTCTCGGTCCACTCGCCGCGCTCTTCCTGCTCCCGCATCTGCAGCGAGCGCTCCCGGCGCAGGTTCTCAGCCAGGCGCCGGGCACGAAGGAGAACTAAACCTCTCTTGCCTCAGAGGTGCACGATTTCTGTGTTCCCCCAGACGTCAGCAAGATACTCTGCCGCGAGTCGACGGTGACAGCGCTCCGGTGTCGCCTCAGAGCACAGGAGCACCGCGCAGTCCAATTCGGCCGGGCGCAACACTTCCTCAACACGACGACTCCTAAGGAGCTCAAGATACTCGACCGCGTACTGCTCCCACGTCAACGCCCCGGACTGGTATGCGCTAAGCGCATCCCCGGTGGGAGCAAGGAGTAACTCATGCCGATAACTCATCCCGCAGAGTTCCCCGAGGAAGTATTCGAGGTCCTGACGCTTCGCGAAGCCGGCGAGCTGCGACACGTTCCGCAGCCGGGTGTCAACGAGCAGCGAGGATCCACTATCGCCGAGCAGACCGAAGAAGTCTCTCGCCGTCTTCTTGGTAAAGCCAATGGTGAAAAGGCGCAATGCTCGTCCTCTGTCTCGATGAAGGTCACGTCCGCGAGCGAGCCCTGTCTGCAGCGATCATCTCCCGATGAGTGAGCCCATCGAACCAGTCAGGTGTGGGGCATCGCAATACTCGGCGTCGGTTCCCCACTCGCCACAGGGCCGCCGAATCCCCCTGATATGATCCGCCGCATGCAGCAACAGAGCGAATCCTCTACGGACATTCAGCCCGACGTTCGGGTGCGCGGCGCCCGCGAACACAACCTCAAGGACGTCGACCTCACAGTCCCCCGCGATGCGATGGTGGTCTTCACAGGCGTGTCAGGATCCGGGAAATCATCCCTCGCTTTTGGCACCTTGTATGCGGAATCTCAACGCCGATACCTGGAGTCTGTTGCGCCCTACGCTCGGCGTCTCATCGACCAGGCGGGGGTTCCGGACGTGGACTCCATCACAGGCATGCCCCCGGCCGTCGCGCTCCAGCAGCAGCGTGGTGGCCGCAGTGCCCGCTCATCGGTCGGTAGCATCACAAGCCTGTCATCGTTGGTGCGGATGCTCTACTCGAGGGCCGGGGACTACCCCGATGGGCAGCCGATGCTGTACGCCGAGGACTTCTCTGCCAACACGGTCCAAGGAGCGTGCCCGGAATGTCACGGTATCGGTCGTGTGTACGAAGTGACGGAGCAGCAGATGGTCCCCGATCCATCGCTGACCATCCGCGAACGAGCAATCGCGTCATGGCCGACAGCATGGCACGGGCAACAGTTGAGGGACACCCTGGTGTCGCTCGGGTATGACGTCGATGTTCCGTGGAAAGACCTGCCGCAACAGGACAGGGACTGGATCCTGTACACGGAAGAGACCCCCATGGTGCCTGTGTACTCCGGTTTTACGTTGCGCGAGGCGCGAGCGGCAATCCACAAGCACATGGAGCCGAGCTACAACGGCACCTTCGTCGGTGCACGTCGCTACATCTTCGATACCTTCGCCAATACGAAAAGCGCATCCATGAAGCGGCGCGTGGCGCAGTTCCTCACCGCAGGGCTATGCCCGGTGTGCCACGGGAAGCGACTGAAGCCGGAAGCGCTGACGGTGACTTTCGAGGATCTCGACATCGCCGAGTTCTCCGGCCTGCCCTTGCGCGAACTGGCCGCTCTGCTGGAGCGTGTCGTTTCTGAACCCGACGCGGGTGCCCCTGTGACCTCCGGGAGTGCACTGGACGAGGGGGCGCGGCGAGAGGCGGTGAAGGAGCGAGTAGCAGCGGGTGGTTCTGCGCACTCGGCAGCTCCCGATGTCCGTCGAACCCCCAACCGGTCAGCTGAGAAGCGCGCCGCTGCGGGGCGGCTGGGGGCTGAGTTGCTGGACCGATTGCGTCCCATCATCGACCTCGGCTTGGGCTACCTTTCGCTCAGCCGTACGACACCAACGCTTTCTGGCGGCGAACTTCAGAGGTTGCGCCTGGCGACGCAGCTCACATCGGAGCTTTTTGGAGTCGTCTATGTTTTGGACGAGCCTTCGGCGGGTCTGCACCCGCATGACGTCACCGCGTTGTTGGGGATTCTCGATGGGCTCAAGCGACGCGGTAACAGCCTCTTCGTCGTGGAGCACTCTGTCGACGTGATGCGTCACGCTGACTGGCTGGTCGATATCGGTCCGGGTGCGGGAGAGCGCGGAGGCCGCGTGATCTACAGCGGGCCCACCGAGGGGCTCGCAGACGTCGAGGATTCCGTTACGCGTGGGTACATGTTCGGCGGCAGCGGCCTCGCGCCGCACGTCCCCCGCAAGCCGAAGGGGTGGTTGCGACTTGAGCATGTCACCCGCAACAACCTGAAAGATGTGACCGTCACGCTGCCGACCGGGGCGCTCACCGCCGTAACCGGAGTGTCTGGGTCCGGGAAGTCGAGCCTCGTGAGCCAGGTGCTGCCTGCTTTGGTCGGTGAACAGCTGGGACGACCTCCGCTCGTGGACGTTGAGGCACCAGAGAGCGAAGACCTGCTTCTCTCCGACGAATCTGACGAGCTTGACGGTGCGGTCGCAGGTGACCTCGCCGGGATCCGCCGTGTCGTTAGCATCGACCAAAAACCGATTGGACGTACACCGCGGTCAAATGTCGCAACCTACACGGGACTGTTCGACCACGTTCGGAAGCGGTTTTCGGAGACTCCGGAGGCCCGTGCGCGGGGGTACAAGCCAGGGCGGTTCTCGTTCAATGTGACTGGCGGTCGTTGCCCCACCTGTGAGGGTGAGGGGTCAGTCATGGTCGAGTTGCTCTTCCTGCCCTCGGTCTACACCGTCTGCCCCGATTGCCATGGCACGCGATACCAATCAAGCACCTTGGAAATCACGTGGCGCGGTCGCAACATCGCCGAGATTCTCGCCATGAGCGTCGAAGAGGCCCACGAGTTCTTCGCGGGCGAGTACGACGTCATGCGATCCCTCACAGCTCTCGTCGACGTCGGACTGGGGTACCTGCGACTCGGGCAGCCGGCGACGGAACTCTCCGGCGGAGAGGCGCAGCGTGTCAAACTTGCCAGCGAGCTCCAGCGCGCTCAACGCGGCGACACGCTGTACGTCCTCGACGAACCGACCTCGGGCCTGCACTGCGCCGACGCCGACCGCCTCGTCACCCATCTGCAAACCCTTGTCGATGCAGGAAATACCGTGGTGATGGTCGAGTTGGACATGCGTGTGATCGCTGCGGCGGACCACGTCATCGATCTCGGTCCCGGTGCAGGCGACAACGGCGGGAGCGTGGTTGCATCGGGCACCCCCGCTGAAGTCGCAGGCGCAACCGGCAGTGCATCTGCCCCGTATCTGGGCGCAGCTCTTGAAGCTGCCGCGAGCCTTGAAGCAGGAAGCACACGGTGACCGCAAGCTGATCCACGGAGATCTCTGCTGCGACCTTCGGGAACCAACACGCGTACCGTCGCAACATCGATCGGCTCAGCGCACGAGCGTGCGCTGAGCTCTCACCGGTCCGCACGCACCCTGGCACGCCATGTGACTGGTGCGGCACACGGCGTGATAGACCCTGTCATCGGGCCGCGCCTACCGTGAGTAGCCCGGGCAACAACCCCTTGTCCGGACTCACGTTGGAAGGGAAACTGCAATGGCAAACGGAAACCGGGCAGTCGTGTTCGCGAACCCGAGGGACATGCGCGTCGAGTCCCTCGACTTCCCAAAGCTCGAGATGCCCAATGGAAAGAAGGCGCCCCATGGCGTGATTCTCAGGATCGTGGCGACAAACATCTGCGGGAGCGACCTGCACATCTTCCGCGGCTCGTTTCCCGTTCCTCAGGGAATGGTGATGGGTCATGAGATGACTGGCGAAGTCGTCGAAGTGGGCCCTGACGTGGAATTCCTCAAAGAGGGTGACCTCGTATCCGTCCCCTTCAACGTCGCCTGCGGTCGCTGTCGCAACTGCCGGGCCGGCCGCACCGATGTGTGCGAGACCACGAACCCGCATGTTTCCTGCGGCGCGTACGGGTTCAACCTTGGAGACTGGCAGGGAGGGCAGGCCGAGTATCTATTCGTCCCTTACGCAGATTTCCAGCTTCTGCGCTTCCCTGACAGGGACCAGGCGATGGAGAAGATCAGGGATCTGGCGTTGCTGTCGGATATTCTCCCGACCGCGTTCCATGGGTTGATGGAGGCCGGCGCTAAGCCGGGCTCGACGGTGTACATCGCTGGGGCTGGCCCCGTGGGCCGTTGCGGCGCTGCGGCGGCACGGCTCCTGGGCGCGTCCTGCATCATCGTCGGCGACTACCACAAGGGCCGGCTGGATCTGATGAAGAACAATGGTTGCGAGACCATCGACCTCAACGAGGACGTTCCTCTGACCGATCAGATCGAAGCCATCCTCGGTGAGCCCATGGTTGATTGCGCGGTCGACTACGTTGGCTCGGAGGCACACGGTATCGGACGCGAAGCTGGCGACATGAATCCGGCCTACGCGATCAATCAGGTCATCGATGCGACCCGCGCGGGTGGCGCCACCGGCATCATCGGCGTGTACGGTCCGGACCCGCTCGCGGAGTCGAAGGCCGAGCAGGAAGGAACGTTCCCACTCGATTTCGGGAAGGCCTGGATCAAGTCGCCGCGCATCTCTGCGGGGCAGGCGCCGATCATGCACTACAACCGCGAACTGATGATGGCCATCCTGTGGGATCGAATGCCCTACCTCAGCGACATGCTGAACACGAAGGTGATCAGCCTGGACGAAGCGCCGGACGCGTACGCCACGTTCGACACAGGAGTCTCGGAGAAGTTCATCATCGACCCTCACGGTCTCGTACCCGCGTGATCGATAGTTCCCACTTCCCGCCTGCGCGCGCCTCGCGCAGGCGGGAAGTACCATGTGGTCTTCAGCAGGTCAACGGCATCAGGAAAGCGCTGCGAATGGGTCTATGGTTCTGAGCAGGAGGCTCGCCGCCATGGACACTTCTGTACCTCGCACGAGGGGCTGGACGACGCTAGATGCCCCGGCGGGGTGCGCAGTCGACTATTGGCGGCAAGCACGTGTAGATGCGTACGTGGGCGTTTCGACCGACCCCACGAGTGCCGCGTTCGTCGGCGACATTCGGCTAGCCGAGTACGCCGACTTCCGACTCTCGACCAAACGTGCTTCCGCAGAACTGGTCAAGCGAGGATCAAGCACGATCGCTCAAGGTCGCGAGGACGAAGAGTATCTCTACCTCGTGTTCCAGGTCCGTGGCAGTTGTCTCGTGGAGCAAGCCGGGCATTCTGCGATGGTCTCCCCCGGTTCCCTCGTTATCTATGACAGCGCCATCCCCTTCGAACTTCGCGCCAGCGGCAGCTATGAGCAGGTCGTCCTCGAACTCCCCGCCGACGCCTCTCTATCAGCCGCCGGGGTGAGGCGGAGCAACGACTTGTTTGCAACAGCCTTCGACTGCACGGGCGCGATGGCCGCAGTCGCTGCGTTCTTCATCAACCTCGCGAAAACGCAAGAGGACGACCCCGCACGTGCTCGCCTGTTGGAACCGAGCGCTCTATCACTCGGATTGTCGGTTCTCGGTCTGGTTTCGCCGTCGTCGGTGACCCTCGATCCTCCCGCTTCGATTCTTCGCAGTGAGGCCCTCGCGTTCATGCGCCTGCATCTCGCAAACGCTGACCTGAACGCAGACGCTATCGCAGTAGGCGTGCATACTTCCCGTCGCAGTCTGTACCGAGTGTTTCAAGGTACCGGTGAGTCCGTGATGGGGCACCTGCGTGCCCTCCGACTCGAGTCCGCGAAACAGGCGTTGCGGACCCAGGGCGATAAGTCTATTAACGCGATTGCTCGCGAGACGGGGTTCTCGAGTCCGATGCAGTTCTACCGCGTTTTTCGTGAATCAGCCGAGATGACGCCGGGGGAGTTCCGAGAGATGGAACGTCTCCGAGCTGAGGCTGCGACCGGCGACCACGACACGATACCTGTCATTTAGCGCACTATCGCTCCGGTACCGGTGGGACGTCGCGGACCCCGGCCAAGGCGGCAATGTCGGTGGTTGGACATACGATGTCCTCTCACATGAAGCAGAATCTCTTGGATCATCGGCTGGCGCAGCTCAGCTGCATCCCGTTCCGCGCGAAGTTTCACCTTCGAGAGCCCGAGCGGGCGTTCGTCGATGCCCGTGGAATGGACGTTGTGCGCCAGCATGCAGTGGAGCTGATCGACGCGAGACTTGCTCCGGCACGCCCGCGTAAGGACGGAAGCCAGACCCCTTGGGGCGGCCACCCTGTCTTTCGGGCACAGCATGCGACCGCAACTTGTTGCCGCACCTGCCTCCGAATCAATCACGGAATCGCTAAAGGGCACGAACTCACCGCCACAGAGCGTTCCTACGTCGTCGACATTATCTGCCGTTGGATTGAAGTCGATCAAGGCTCGGCTCCGAAAGGCACGCGACCTCCCGCTCCTCCTTCGCTCTTCTGACCGCCCGGAGGCCTCACCGCCGGCTGTCGAGTCGACTGGAGTCTTGGCGGTGCTTCGGCACTTGGTTCTCGTTGCCGCCAGCTGTCTCCGCCGCGAGCAGAAGGGCTCGAGCGACGGAAGTTTTGGGCACATCGCTGTTTCCCCAGATCGCCCCGAGCTCGCGGCGGAAGACCGTACGGTCGATGCCCACACGAACGAGCCGTGAGTCACGGAGGAACGATGCCGCCGCTCTAACGCTTATCGCAATCGGTGCGACATTCGCCGCCGCGGCCTCCAGAACTGCCGTGTTGCTGGTCAGCTCCAAAGCCGGCGGCGCGAATTCGGAAGGCAGAACTCCGTGCGCCTGGAGCGCGGCGAGGATCACCGCGCGACACCCCGACCCTTCCTCACGGGTGACAAGAGGGGTCCCGGCCAACGTCCACGGGCTGATGTGCCCGCGCGCGGCCCACGGGTGCCCAGGTGCGACATACACAGCGAGTTCGTCGTGGGCGATGAACTTGTACCTCAGCCCTTTCGGGGGTTCACTTCCCTCCACGAAACCGAGGTCGACGATGGAGTCTGAGACAAGCCGAACCACCTCCCGCGTGTTGGTTGATCGTGAGTGAAGCAGGCGAGGGTCGTTGCCATTCTCGACATATGTTCGAATCCATAGAGGCAAGAAGTGATCAGCGATCGTGAGACTCGCGGCCACGGAAAGTGATCTGGTCGCTCGCAGTAGATCATCCAAGGCTGAATCCATCTCGGCGGCGGCCCGCAGCAAAGGGCGTGCGAGGCTCAGCAGTTCGGCTCCGTCAGTTGTTAGGCGCGAGGCGCGGGATCCTCGTGAAACGAGGTTCCTGCCGAGGCTCTGTTCGAGGCGGCTGATGCGCCGTGACACCGCTTGCTGGGTGATACCAGCTTCTCCACCGGCGAGGGTCATGGATCCCGTGCGCGCGATCGCATCGAGCAGCTCGAGAGCGCTGATGCTCGGTAGCCGATCGCTGATCACGAACCCATCGTGACACAACCTGTCGTTGTGTAGCGACAATCCGAGGTCCGTTGTCCTGTCTCGGGCCCACGCATAGCGTCGAACAAGGCGCTCGATCGATGCGCCTTACTCGAGCGGAGGCAACCGTGGCCAAGATTCTGATCGTCCTGTATCCCGACCCCGTAACCGGGTACCCACCGGAATACGCACGGGACAGCATTCCGCCGATCTCGGCCTACCCGAGCGGGGCAACTCTCCCGACACCGAAGGACCTCGGCTTCGTTCCTGGTCAACTCCTCGGATGTGTCTCCGGCAACCTGGGGCTGAAGGATTGGCTCGAGTCGGAGGGACACACCGTCGTGATCACAAGCGACAAGGAGGGGCCGGACTCCGTCTTCGAGCGGGAACTCCCCGACGCGGAGGTGGTGATCTCCCAGCCGTTCTGGCCCGCCTATCTCACCGCTGACCGGATCGCTAAGGCCGCGAAGCTCCAACTTGTGATCACCGCGGGCATTGGCTCCGATCACACCGATCTCAACGCCGCGAATGAGCGGGGCATCACGGTCGCCGAAGTCACGTACAGCAACAGCATCAGCGTCGCTGAGCACACTGTGATGCAGGTGCTTGTTCTGGTGCGCGACTTCGTGACTCAGCATCAGATTTCAGTCAATGGCGGGTGGAACATCGCCGACGCAGTCTCCCGATCGTATGACCTCGAGGCGATGCGCGTGGGCGTGTTCGCGGCCGGTCGTATTGGGCGCGCCGTCATCGAGCGTCTCGCCCCGTTCGGGGTGCGCCTGAGCTACACCGACCGATTCCGTCTGCCGCAGGAGTACGAAGAACGGTTTGGCCTCACCTTCCGTGAGAGCATCAACGACCTCGTGAAAGAGATCGACGTGCTCACCGTGCACGCTCCGCTGACCGAGGCGACTCGCGGTCTTCTGAACCACGACCTGCTCGCGAGCATGCCGCGCGGCGCGTACATCGTCAACCCCGCTCGTGGCGCTATCGCTGATCGGGATGCCATCGTTCGCGCTCTTGAGTCCGGCCAGCTCGCCGGATACGCGGGGGATGTGTGGGATCCGCAGCCCGCGCCGGCCGACCACCCCTGGCGGACGATGCCGCACAATGCGATGACAACGCACACCTCCGGCACGTCGCTATCCGGGCAGGCCCGCTACGCCGCAGGCACTCGGGAGATCCTCGAAGACTGGTTCTCCCACTCCCCCATCCGCCCCGAGTATCTGATCGTCGAGGGTGGCGGCTACAAAGGCACGGGTGCTCACTCGTATGCGCAGCACCCCAGCGAAGCCACAGCCGCAGCCGGCCAAGACACACAGTAACCGTCGTATATCGCCACGTTTCATGCGAAGGGGCAGGCGAGCGTCAACGCTCGCCTGCCCCACCTGTTCGCGACGAACCTCACTCACACCCGCCCCCATCTGTCCGACTGGAGGATCAGTGGTCGACCTACCAACGGCGCTTAAGCGCTTGGCTCATCGCCTCGCGAACAATAACCTGTGGTCGAAGGTTCGGCCACCACAGGAGAGGCTGCCGTGGCACACCGTTGTTGCCGCCTCTCTCGCTGGCGGCGCGACGATCGCCATACTCGGTGCAAGCTCAGACCTATTCCATGCGCCCCTGCTTGTCGCCGCGTTCGGCTCCTCGTGCGTCCTCGTGTTCCTGCTCCCTGACGCCCCTTTATCGCAACCGGCCAACGTGATAGGCGGACACTTCATCGCTGCCGTGGCGGGGCTTACTGTCCACGCTATTCTTCCCGTCGCCTGGTGGAGCATTAGCATCGCAGTCGCTGCAGCGATGGCAGCCATGGCTGCGCTACGGGTGGTTCACCCGCCTGCCGGTGGTACACCAATAGCAATCATGCTCACACACGAGGGGTGGGGGTACCTATTTACCCCCGTTCTCGCTGGCGCCGTCGTCCTCACCCTCTGCGCGCTTACCTACAAGTACATGCTGGGGAAGACCTCCTCGCGTTCTTGAGTTCCGCTGGCTCGCGGATGCCAACAAGCGCCTGGCAGTTGAGCTTGTCGCCGCCGGAGCTACTCGGTCGACGCTCAGCGACTCGCCGATCACCGAAGTCGCACGCACGGGGGCGACGCTACGATCCTGGCGGGCGAGGCTTCCCAGCAACTTCGGCTCTGTCGGCGAGAGATGCGTCTCCAAAACGACCGTTTACGGAACGTCCCCGCGTCGACGCGCGTCCTCGACTGTGACTTGCGGCGATAAGTGTCGTGGTTCCCGCGTCGATTATCGTCCGATGAGGAGTGCTTCTTGGGCGGCGTCGACGGCCTCGGGGATGAGGTGCGTCTGCTTGTTGATGTCGAGTATGCGGTTGAAGAAGCAGATCGCCGAGTTGGAGAAGGTGAACGAGATCCTCCGGTCAACGAGCATGTTTTTCGCGACCGAGCTCGGCCGCCCCTCGTAGAGATGATCGCGTTCGTCGACAAGATGCGTGGTCGTTTCGGGGTCGAGCTCGTGTGCCGTGTGTTGCGGCAGGCCGAGGTGGGGTTCCTCACCGCCCGCGGATACCGGGCCACGAAAGCGCGTTCGGCGTCGGCGCGGCAGCAGCGCGATGAGCTATCGCTGGAAGCCCTCCTGAACGCGACCTCCAGCACGGTCGAGTTCGATCTCGATCTGAGTCGCAAAACGATCGTGCTGACTCTCCGTTAGGGGAATGGACAAAGCGGAAGCGCGATCTGGATCGAACTCTGTGAGCCGTCGCGGGAGGTACTTGCCCGCGCCGATCCAACGCGAGTTCGAGAGCAGTATGAGTTCAGCCGTTTTCTCGTAGAGGAGGGCCGCAAGTATGTGACGTTCAACCGGGTCGGTTGCGTCTCGATAGTCATCCAGCAAGTCCGTTATGACGTAGCGACGGAACGTTGCTTCCGTAGGGTCAAGGGTCGGCCCAGCCTCGTATTTGCAAGACCACTCGTGTTTGTACCTCTCGTGTTCGGTTGCGCCACGGACAGCGATCCCATCAATAAGCATCTGGACAATCACTGGTCGATGCTGTTCGAACCCGCGGTTCGCCCAGACCGTGAAGCCCGCTTCGGTATACGCGAAGACCTCAAAGATCTCGTCCTCGAAGCGGTACGCCGCCGCCAGACTCGTGCGGTCGTCGGCGAAGATCTCTTCACCGAGAAGGAGAAGGTCGATGTCGCTGGTCGAGGTCCTCGTTCCGCGAGCCGTGCTTCCCGCGAGCAGCGCGACACTCGCGTGCGGAAAGTGGTGCGAGACGAAGCGTTCGACGATAGCGAGATAACTCATGAGATAAGAGCATAGGAGCTGGGCTCAAAGCCGCGTCACACCGCTTAGGCTTCCGCCGGAAACGATCGTTTGTGACGTGCCAGCGCTTGCTCCGCGAAAAGCGGGGTCAGAAACGTCCGCCGATACTTAGTTTCGACGGACGTTTGCGGTGCGGTCGGTGACGATGGGTTGGCCCGTGGGTTCAGGGCGGGCTTTGCGCGCTTGGAGTGTTGCGGCCGTGAGAGATCCAATGGCGATGGCAGAGAGGGTTACGGCTGCTGCTAGCAGACTTGCGCCTCCGAGCCATCCGGCGATCGGGTAGGTGATCAGGAAGCAGGCGTGGGAGAGCGCGAACTGTGCCGTGTAGACGAGGTTCCGGTTCTGCGGTGTCGAGGCTTCGGCCAGCAACCGGGACGACGGCGTGTTCACCAGGGAGGTGCCCATGCCGAGCAGTATCCAGGTGAGAAGAGACGCGGGCCAGCCGGCTGTGGTGGCGGTGAGTAGCCCGGTGAGTGCCACGGCGGCGAGCAGCCCCACGACGATGAGCGGGTGCGGCGTCGCATGGCGACCTCTGCTGCCCGGTAGGTGCGCAACGTCTCGAGGGTTTGTCGGGCGAGGGCCTTCTGCTCCGAGACGTCGTCCTGCCAGTAGTGGCGCGTCGCTGAGCTCGCCGTCTCCGGCCGCGCAGGGATGGATAGAGGCTGCGTCGCGTTCGGGTCGAACGGGTGCGCGTCACTCATGCGAGGGAGAGGAAGAGCTTCTCCAACTCGTCCGGGGTGCTGGTGCCATCGGCGTCGGGATCGGTCATGCAGTCGCGCAGCGCGGTGGAGATGACGAGGAACCCTGCCCGGTCGAGAGCCTTCGAGACGGCCGCGAGCTGCTGGACGACGTCGCGGCAGTGTGCGTCGCTTTCCACGGCCGTGATGACGGCGGCGAGCTGCCCTTGAGCGCGCTTGAGCCGGTTGACGACCTTCCGCTTGGCCTCAGCGTCGTGGGCGAACTCTGCGATGGGGGTTTCGATTGCGCTCATCTTCGTTCCTTCCGGGGAGTTGACAATCACGATACCCCCTGGGGTATGCTGAGTCCACTCCAACCCAATACCCCCAGGGGTATTACAGATTGAGGATTCACATGTGCAGAGCAACGAAGTGCCGAACCTGCGGGAAGACCACGTGGACTGGCTGCGGGCAGCACGTCGCGTCCGTGCGCAAGGGCGTGCCGGCGTCGGATTGGTGCAACGGCCAACACACCCGCGGTGAGGTCCAGGCCGCGCAGTCGCAGCGTGGCGGGTTCCTCTCCCGCCTGTTCGGGAAGTGACGCGCATGGCCACGATCGATCTGACCGGTGAGAGCTTCGGCGGCACGGTCGCGGGGGAGGGCATCGCCCTCGTCGACTTCTGGGCGGCGTGGTGCGGCCCGTGCCGCGCGTTCGCTCCCGTGTTCGAGGCCGCGTCCGAACGTCACCCCGACGTCGTCTTCGCGAAGGTCGACACCGAAGCGGAAGTCGGTCTCGCCACGGCGAACCGCATCACTTCCATCCCCACGCTCATGGTCATCCGTGACGGTGTCCTGGTCTACAAGCAGCCCGGCGCGCTCCCCGAACCCCAGCTCGAGCTTCTGATCAGCAAGGCCCGCGAACTCGACATGGACGACGTGCGCTGGCAGATCGCCGAATCGCCCACCGCGGCCTGA